>Ga0307515_10014290_pt1 | contig 14741 bp, 12 predicted proteins | sample 17_EM_MG_FD_194513 | JGI IMG/M metagenome (GOLD analysis project Ga0307515, IMG submission 194513) | Populus trichocarpa ectomycorrhiza microbial communities from riparian zone in the Pacific Northwest, United States - 17_EM | ecosystem: Host-associated > Plants > Roots > Unclassified | place... | reverse complement strand
ATACTGCGAGGAACAAAAGAATATTTAATTAAGAGTTTTACGTTTTGTTATAATAACGCATGCCAAATTTATAAGGACGCTAAGTATAGTATAAGCTATTAGCTATAGGAGCTAGTACCTATAGGATATAGAGGAACTAATAAACTAGTTCACAGATCGGATATTAAAGACGATAAATTTAACGTAGGCGAAATATTTCGTGACGATAAGGTAATAAAGGCGGTTTACTGAGAATACGCAGCCATTAGAGATATTATACTAGAGGTAGAGGATAATTCCACTACAGAATAGGGAACATTAGTAGGGATTAAGACCCCACTAGATATGATGTCTATCGCTTTATAAGACGTAAAAGAAGTAGAATAGTAAACTACTTCGGCACTTAATAAAGGCAAAAGGCCAAAGGCTTAAGATTCTTAAGATAAGATAAGAGATAACTAAGATTCTTAAGACAAGATAAGGTAAGCTTAAGGACCTACAACGGACGAAAACCGATAAAGTAGAGTAGTAGCTTAGTTTAGTAATATACAAATAAGCTTAGGACGAAGTTTCCTATAGGTATAAGATTCTTAAGATAAGATAAGTGAGATTTAAGACTTTTAAGATAAGATAAGAACACTAAGCAAGCCTAGTTAGACTAAGGCTAGAGCTAAGCTTAAGTTAGAAGCAAGCTCAGGATTAAAGAATCTAAGGGATTAAGAATTTGGAGTGCGAATTAAAATACCTATAAGTAAGAGGCAAGGAGCTTCTTTATAGATTAGAGAATCTATAATGCAAATAGTAACTAGACTAGGAGATAGATATATAGACCTAAAGGACTTACTAGTAGAATATAGTGTTTAGACTAAAGATTAAAGAGTTAATACTAAGATTAAGAAGCAAGAAGACTTTAAGGATCCGTTAATAAGACGTAAACTAAAAGAAACCATAAAAGAGTTTAGGTAAAGAATTATCGCATAGCAAGAACAGAAACTAGATAAGAAATTTAGCATATTAGGACGTATAAAGGATAGGGCGCCAGTATAAAGAATTACTAATAGGCCGAGAGTAGGTATATTAAGAGCTAAGTGGCTTACCGAACTAGAAAATAAAGAGGATTTAGGAATTCCTACTAGGTTTAAAGAACGACATATAAAGGGCTGTTATAATGCAGTAATAAGAAGATACTTCCTTACGGATAAGCCGTATATACTCCAGCAGCTATACTAAAAGTGGTATAGGCAAAGGCATAACGATAAGTGGGAAGATTTCTATATATAGTTAGATAAGAAAGTTATCCAGGACCACCTAATTATAGAAAAGGCTATAACTTATATTAAGGGAGCCTTAATTATAATATTAAAGGATCTAGAGAAATAATTAGAGGACTAGAGAAGTAAAAAACGTATTTTAGTACCTATAAATAAAGTTATAACGTTTAGATTAGCATAATAGAGGTTTAAACTTAAGGATAAAGACGAGTTAAGAGTTAACCCAAAGCACCTGGTATACTATACATTATTATAGATTACGTGCGTGGATAACATATGCGAGATACATAAAAATCCAAAGGAAAAGAATTAGAAATACCCTATAAGGATATACTAGATAACGGACAAGCAATAGTATAGAAATGCTAAATATATATATAGATGGCATCCAGCAGAAGTCTAAGAGGAAGGAGATTTAATACTTTAACTAGGAAGATTTCTTACGGAAGAATACTTAGACGGATAATAGTAGTGGGAATACCTAGAGAATACGTGTCTATAGTATATTAAAGACAAAAAGCGAACTAGGTATTAGCTAAAGAGTAAGCTAAGTGTAATAAGATTAAGCAGCTAATAGTTAGGAAAAGTAGAGGCCTACGGAACTAGAGGGAGCTAGTGGTAAAGCCTTAGACCCTTAAAGGAATTTAAGGACAGCACCTAAATTTATAAGTTAAATAGTAAGATTAGTAGTTTAAAGCGCTAATAAATAGTAGAGTAATAAAAAACTATATCTTGCTAGCAGCAGTTAAAAAATAGGATTACCTTATAAATAGAAGGAATAACCTTACCTATTAGTTACAATTTTAGGAGATCTAATAGCCTATAGAGGAGGAATCATTAGTCTTAAAATAGGACCTATTTAGTTAACCATTAAAGGGAGATAAATTAAGATGTCTTTTAATATCCTACTATTAGGACGGGATAAGGTAGTACTAGGGATGCCTTAGTTATAGGAATATAATCCAAAAATTACTTAGATTACAGGTTAGGTTAATATTAAAAATACTTAACGCCGTAAAATGCGACAATAAGCTAAGTTAGTATAGTATTAAGTCGGAGTAATATATAAAGAGACTAAGTGAGGCTTAAGTTATATACTAAAGAGATACTATAAGTATAGTAAGAAACTATGGTTACCAGAAAGTAAAAAGCTATTAGAGTATATAGTATAGGACTATAAAATAAAGTTAGAACTGGGAATAAGTCTAAAGTTCTTTCTAATCTACAAGCTTACTAAAGAAGAAGGTAGAGCATTAAAAGAGTTTATCTAGGAAAACTTATAAAAGGGATATATTAGACCATCGTAGTTATTAGCGGGTTATCCAGTACTGTTTGTACTAAAGAAGAACGGCAAACTAAGGCTGTGTATTAACTATAGATAGTTAAATAGTATTACTAGGAAGGATAGGTATCCTTTACCCTTAATTAGCGAAATTTAAGATAGGATAGGTAATGCGCAAATCTTTATAAAGATAGATCTGAGATAGGCGTACTATCAGATTAGAATTAAGGAAGGTAATAAATAAAAGGCAGCCTTTAGGTTAAAGGAAGGACTGTATAAACTATTAGTTATGCAATTTAGGCTTATAAACGCACTAGTAATGTTCTAAAAGCGTATTAATAATATATTAAGAGAACACTTAGATGAATTTGTTATAGTATATCTTAATATTATTATTATCTACTTAATAACTAAGGAAGAATACAGGGAATACGTTAAATGGGTCTTAAAGAGACTATAAGAAGAATAGATGCTAGTAGTAATTAAGAAATGCGAGTTCTTCACTAGGAAGACCGATTTTGTTAGATTTATTATTAAACTAGGCCAACTTAGCATAGATCTAAAAAAGATTAAGGCTATAGTAAATTAGTAGGAATTAGAGAATGTTATATAATTAAGATTATTCCTAGGGTTTTGCAATTACTGTAGAAGGTTTATAGCGTAGTAGTTAAAGGATATTGAGCCATTTATATAATTAACGAAGAAAGAAGAACTATGGGCATAGGGAGAGGAACAAAGGGGACTTTTTAAAAAAATTAAAGAGTTGTTTACCTAGGAGCTAGTTCTTAAGATCTATTAACTAGGACTAGAAATGGTTGTAGAAATAGATATATTAGACTATACACTAGGGGCGTACTTTATGCAAAAATATTAGGATAGATGGCACCTAGTAGTATACTATAGTTAAAAGATAACACTACTAGAGTTAAACTATAACATCTATAATAAAGAGTTATTAGGTATAGTTATAGTACTAAAGAAATAGAGAGCATTCTTATAAGGTATAGAGAAACTATTTATAGTTAAGACGGATTATAAGAACCTAATAGGATTCCTAATAATAAAGGAACTTAACTAAAGAGAGGTTAGATAGGCAGAGATGCTTATAGAATACTATTTTAAGATTTAGTATACTAAGGGTGTCACGGGACTGCCCGCGACACGCGCTACGCTAGACGCGTAGCTTTCCTTTCCTTGTTTGGCATCCTCGGTAGATAGTTTCTCCGCCCCGTTGCCCCTATATAGATTCAGCCGCAGCCACATTCCTGTTGAGCTCTCTAGCAATCCTCTTGAGTCTTCCACGACAGCTGTACGTAGCTATCAATTCTTCGAATCTGATGCTTGTTCATCTAGCGTTCGCATATGATACGTCGTCTTCGTGACAAAGGGTACAGATAATACGCGGGCAGACGCTCTAAGCTATAAAGCTAAACTATAAAATAATAAAAAGCTATTAGAGGCTTTACTGCGAAAAGACACAGACGGATTAATTAGGTACAATTATCCGAAAATCGCAGCAACTTAAGAGAGTAATAAATTAGAGAAAGTCTACAAGATACTAGAAAGCTTTTGGGTATAAAGAATTCTAAAAGTATAACTAAAAGATCTACAGTCAGATATATATAAAAATTAAAAAGTAAAGTATATCCTAAGAAGCATAGCAGAGTAATTTATGGAAGAATTCTATAAGGGATTAACTTAGGGACACAATAGAGCTATAGGCTTAGTGTTAAGACTCTAGGAGGAGTATATTATTAATAGAATTTAGAAAATAGCTAGGAGGGTTACTAAGGAGTATTTAGATTACTAAAGAAATAAACTAACGAGGCATAAGCCATATAGAGGGCTACAACCTATTAAAATACCAGAAAGACTATAGGAGGTTATATTATAGGACTTTATTATTAAGTTGCTAAAATTAGGAGACCCTATTACCGGACGAGATTATAACGCGATCTTAGTGATAGTAGATAAGCTTATAAAGTGGGGATACTTTATAGTATATACAGAAGAAATATTAGCAGAAGATGTCGCTAGAATCTATATTAAAGAAGTATTTATAAGATATAGAGCACTAAGTAAGATTATATTGGATAGAGATTTAAGATTTATAGTAGCATTCTAGGAGGTATTCTTAGTGGAGTAAGGAGTTTAAGTAGCAACTTCTACTATATATTATCCGCAGACAGACGGTTAGATAGAAAGATTAAATTAGATACTAGAGCAGTATCTAAGGTATTATATTAATTATGCATAGAACAATTAGGTATCGCTATTACTAGTAATATAGTTTATATATAATGCAATACCTTAAGAAGGAATAGGTATATTACTATTTAAGGCAAATTACGGATATAAGTTAAAAATATCGTTATTACTATAGTAAGCGAAGAAAATAAGTAGCACAGCTAAAGAAAGAATAAAGATACTAATAAATCTTTATGTAGACCTTATAGAATTAGCAAAAATGGTATAAGAGAGAATAAAAAGGTACTATAATGCTAAGAGATCTAAGGGACCAGATCTTAAGGAGGGAGATAAAGTATAGCTACTATATAAAAGTTTCAAGAGTCGACAACTAAGTAAAAAGTTAGACTATGTTAGACTAGGACCTTTCGAAATTATATAAAGGATTTTACTGGTTACGTATAAGTTAAACCTACCAGCTAAAATGAAAATCTACCCTATATAATATATCATAATGCTAGAGCTAGTATATAGGAATATTAAGCCACTAGTTTATAAAGTAGACACATATAGAGGATAAGAAGAAGATAAATAGCAAGTTTTAAAAAATGTTAACTATAAGGATATTAACAATAAAATATGGTATAAGGTTAAGTAAATAGGCTATAATAAGACTACCTAGGAGCTACTAGAGAATTTAAAGAATGCTATAAGAAAGGTATAGGAGTATTAGAAGAGATTAGGTTAGGTAGTATTAATAAAAAAGGATTACTAAAGAATAAGTTACCTAAGGGGGACCTAAGAAGAGTAGTTGCCGAACTACTTGGATCTATTTCCTTCTTAGTTAGAAGAGAATCCGTTTTTTTATTACTAAGTTCCTGTAAACCTTATTTTATAAGTTTCTACTCCTTAGAATAAACCTTCTTATATACCTTTTTAAGATAAAGTAAATGAGTAAACGCCGCGATCTAAGTATTTAGGGCCTTTTATTCCGCATTATAAGAACGTTCTAATTTAACAAGGGCTTAAGACAGTTTACTATCTAGCCGCGCAGTAGTAGATTAAATATAAGACCCTAAGATAAATTAATTAGGAAACTAGACGACTATTAAGAGTAATAGGTCGCGTATATTTAGCATTAGAGGTAGAGCAAATATTATAGGATAAATAAATATTTGCTTTAGTGCACTCCGAGTAAAAGGATAGTTATTGCGAAAATAGGTTCGCCAACGTAATATAGACTAACCCCTTTTTCGAACAGCAAGAACACGGAGATAGTATAATTTCACTAAGAGATAATATTGCAGTAATAGTGCGAGCACGACGTTGGGCGTATAAAGAAGAAATTGCTTTAGGTATAATAAGTAATAATATTAACCAAATTAATTAGATGGATATTATACCTCTAGTAAACAACTTAGAGATGTTTTAAATCTTTAAGGACGAAGATAAAGAGGAGGGAGATAGTGTTACGGACGCTTTAAGTACAATATTATAACTACTTGGAGAAGAGACAGAGGAAGCTAGTTAGTTAATTTAGGTACGGTCTAGGATGGAGCCGGTAGAACTATATAACAAGGAATAGTAACTAAGGTTATATAATATGCTACGTATTAAATAAGAGGAATAAGAGGAACTTATGTACCTTATATATAAGACGTATATTACGTATAAAAAGGATTTTATAGGAGTACGGTTGTGTATTTAAGGACCCTTAGTCCCTACCTAGATAGTTCCTTTCTTATAGTAATTCTCAGAATACAATTAGAGTTAATCTATTGGGCAACTACTTCACTAGTTGTTATTTCTTGTCGACTATTATTACTTGCATTTCCTACACACCTAGCCCAATAACAGGACCCACCGTAGTTCTTGCTATAAGGTTCCGTTATATATATCTTCTCCTTTATAAGCTTCTTTAGTCGCCTAGAGCCCTCCTTTTAAGCTATATATTTATTAATAATCTAGCCTTTCTCCTTAGGCTTCTAGCCACGCTCTTTTGCAGTACTTATAATTATATTAATTTGTCTATAGGAGACCTTTATACGGGCGTAAATATTATTATTCTTAAAGCCCTTCTGCTTAAGCGTAAGAACCTAAGCCTTAGTAGCAATGTTAAATAATAGAGCGCCCATAGAGGAAATTTTTTAGAAGAATAAGTTAAAGTAATAAAAGGTTACATCCTCTCCCACAGTAATTTTGGTGGGGGAGGATGCCAGCTGTCATCTTACCGCCTCAAGTATGCCAAGGAATGGCTTGCGCACGAGCCTTGCGGTGTTTTTTGGCTAGAAGCTCCGTACTGGATGGTGAATTAATATAAATTAAATTAGGCGCTAAAAAGGCCTTACATTTGTTTGATTTGTTTGTTGCCTACTCTGAACAGCAGTAGCGTGATTCCTAGTCATGGCTTTCAGAGCCTACTTTTTGCGGCCGGGATGCATTATTTTGCGAATGAGGCTCATTAAAAAATTTCGACACACTTTTCTCACCGGCGACGTTGTATAAGCATGAATGATTGCACATGTGTATGCTAAATGTTGCTTGGCTGGGGTTGCTTTTAGTCTGCCATAGAAAATGCACAGACCAGCTTCAAACACATCAACCTCACCCCGACCATCGATCCCATGAACGCAACTTGGTGACGCTATCTCAGCTGCCTTTCCGCGCTCAACCCTCTCACCGCCAGCTGTGCTTGTGGCACAATCCCTCAATCATGTCCCTCAACTACTACATCAGTAGTAAGTTTAATTTCTCCGAGATGATGCGCCTTCCTGACCTCGCTGCCTTTAGAAAAAGTCCTGGTCATAACAGCCGACGGTCGCACGCTCACAGGAACACTGTTGTCTTGCGACCAGCTTACCAACCTCGTCCTAAGCCACACTATTGAGCGCGTTATACGCCCCGCGGATGATCCGGAGACCAGCTCAGAGGTTGAGCATGGATTATATCTGATACGAGGAGACAACGTAGTGGTGTGCGGTTTAGTAGATGAGGAGCTAGATGCAAGCATTGATTGGACCAATGTGAGAGGGAGCGTGATAGGGGGAACGAAGCACGTATGATGCAAGGGACGTCTGGCTGGTTTATTGGCCTGGTTAGGACAACTGCAGGCAAGATAAGAATATAAATGAGATCATGAGCGAGAATAAGCCTCTCAGCTCAACACAACCAGACATAACTGCGTAGAGATGGCTGCTAAGGGAGGAAGAGCGGCCTTCCTTCGCAGGCGGAAGACTAAGAAGGGAGGAAATCCTCCACGTTACTGCGCCTGCTGGGATAATGTTGAAAAGTATGTCTCTTCAAGCAATATCCTTTGTTTACCCGAATAACAGTCTTCGTTCCCCTTGCAGAATTTCGGCTTCTCTACAAAAGCGTTATGGCCCACTGAGAGACAGGTATATTACACCTGCTTCCGCAGGTCTATACGCGTCTCATGGAGGAAACCGTTGTCCTATTGGTTACAAGCGTATCGAACCACTTCCCCAAGCTAGACGATTGGCTTTGAATAATGCCATCACTTGCATCGAGGTCATTCGTACGTTATCTTACTACGTCAATATGACAGTTTTATGCCTGCGGAGCTGCATTTACTCCATCCGTGACTGCCATAGCAGCTGCCCACACCAACGCCCAACAAATGCTAACACCATATCTATACCTGAGCTTCCTGGCACTCAGTCTACTGAATCTGATGCCCCATGCCCATCTTTGTCCCCACAATAGCCTTATGGTCGGCTGGGTTGGCCGCCGCCTCAAACAACACGCTCACCGGCTCTTTGTTGAGCTTCATGTACGTGCCTTTGAAAGCTAAATAGCTCAGCCTCGTGACATCTTCCTCGCCATCACTAAAATTATCCTCGAAAAACAACGCCAAGCATCGAGTAGTATTGAACAGTGCTCGACGAACGGGGAATTCTTGTACCTCCGATGTCTGCGCGAGATCGAATTTCTGAGTTGGCGCGAGCTCAGTGGCGGTGCTGAAGTCAAGATCCGGCGCGTTGATAAAGACTTTGAGGGTCTTGGGGGCGGCGGGGGAGGGAGATGAGCGGAGGAGGATGCTGTGGAGGCGGACTTGGCCTGTGAAACTAGCGTTAAATGTTAGCGGAGTTCCTGATTAGGATACTAAAGAGAGGTTTATATTGTGAAGAAGCTGGAGAGCTAAGGTAGTGGCTCTGAGGACGACCTACGGCACGATCATCAGTATCTGCTCATCTGCAGCACTCTTGAGCTCCGGCTCGGGGTCCATCCGCTGCGCCCACGTCTTCTGGCATATTGCGCGCCCTGAGGCTGAATCTTCCTCATTCAGAGTGAGCAGGGCGCTAAAGTCGATTTGCTCGTAGAGGAGATTTTGCAGGGCGGGCGTGATGTCGTCCGAGTGGTCATGAGCTTCGGCATGCTCGTGGTCGTGCCCACCGTGGCCGTGGTCGTGATGATGGGACATGATTCTGGATAGGAGACGATGGATCTAGATATCCGGGTTCGAGTATTTATTCTTCGCTGGGTGGATTGCTTGCTGTTCTGGACAGCTGAGGTATATCTCTCACATGATGTGCGGAGGTGGAAGAAGTTGATAAGTGACGATCTTGGGGCAAATAGAAACGAGGATGTCACGATTCTCCTCCTGATATCTAGGTATTTATTTCCTAAGCTAAGTCCAACATGAGGTCACAATCAATCGTATTCAGGAATATGACCGTAGCTACTTTGAAGTAGTTGTTGAATATTCTGTCCTGAAAGTAAGTGCTAGCCGGACATATCAAATATGACGCAAGTCTCTTAAAGACTACAATGACCACCTGAAAATGGCAAATATCCTTCAATCAGCCCAAATGTAGTATAAAACGCCGTCGCTAGAATGCAGCAAACAATAACCCGGAAGAGCGAGGTATATCACGCGAGCATAGGTTGAGCAGCTTGCTCTTCAGCTTGTTCGCGAGCTCTTCTCCGAGCCCTTTCCCGCGGTGTATCCTCCTTGACTTTCTGGCTTTCCTCCGGCATCTTGGTTGGTGCGTCTGGCAGCTTAACGCCGGAAACTTCTGCTTCCAGAGCATCTAATTCGTCCTCCACTTCATCCTCGTCCTGATTTGACATTCGCCCTCCAAGCATCTCACTTACCTCCTATTAACAGAATCAAATCAGTATAGGCCCAAAAAATTCAGCACGTATGCTCAAACATACCCTCTGATATGCTTGGGCTTCCTCTGACTCTCCCAAGAGTTTCTCCACGTTCTCTATACCACCCATCTCCCTATGTATTTCCTTCAGAACAGCAGTGCCCTGTTGCAGGCCAAACAGCACATCTTTCTGGACCAGTGCGAACTCGACATCGCTAGTTAGGATCTCGAGTTGCGCTAGTTGCGCGTCCGTCTTCACTAGGAGTGATTCTTGGTATTTCTTGCGCCGTAAAGCCAGGAGGGCTTTCTTCTTGTCATCTCTCTGGAGGCACTCTTTCGCGATTTCCTTTTCGCGGTCTGTAATTACGGTGATCCTCTTCTGATATTGGTGCAGCTTGTCGCGCTGGTTCTTCATATCAAGGATAGCCCTGAAAGTCCCAATTTAGATATATGTCTGAATAAATTTAAGTAATGCTAACTTACTTGTCTTGTGCTGAAATTTTCTGAGAGCTGCCCGAATTTCCCATTTTGAGCTTCTGCTTGTCGCCATGAGAATCAATCGTGTGCCTTGGATAAGTTGACTAGTGTGACTCCGCCAAGCACATTATCGATGAGGGTAAGGCTTGGCAGGCATTTCTCGTTTGCCTATTTTCGTCTTAACAATTTTGGCCATCTCATCCTTGGAGAAGAGCACTGCACCTTCGGCAACCGCTGTGAGTGGGAGAGATGCCATCACGAGGAAGATTGACACTTCGTCAAGGCCTGGATAAAGAGGTCTATCAGGTTGTGCGAAAATATTTGGATGAACAGCCAGAAAGCGTTAAAAAGGTTAAGGTTTATACGGTATATGATTGGATCAAAAATTCGAATTCAAGTTTGAAGAGGAAACCAAAAAACCTACTTGAAGATAGCATCGGGCGCGTACTCACGGTTCTTCAAGAAGATGCGAGTGAGGAAGAACTCGGATCTATAGAAGGAGATTTCGGAAGCGGTGAAGAGCAGCAAAAAGTGCCAGACTCATCGGATCTCATGAACAAGCATATCATAGGTTCTTGGGCGTCGTCCGGGACCTCAACTCCAGTGGTCAATGGCGAAAAACCAAAAAAACGAGACGGCCCTCGGCCCGTGAATGGAGAGCGGGAAAGCAAGAAGCAGAAGAGAGCTGATGGAAGAGAAGGAGAGAAGGCCACAAAGATTGATACAACGCCTCCAAATTACGTACGACTTGAGGATGTGGGTGGAGTTGATTCAATCAAACGGGAGCTGAAAGACCATCTGGTACTTCCGTTGCTGTGTCCTGAGGAATATGTGAAGCGCAAGATTCCAATACCCAGAGGAATTCTTTTGCATGGACCTCCCGGATGTGGTAAAACCGTTATATCAAGAGCCTTTGCAGCAAAACTAGGTGTTCCATTCATCGAAATTCTTGGGCCTTCAGTAGTCTCGGGAATGTCTGGGGAGTCGGAAAAGCAGATTCGAGAGCATTTTGAAAAAGCAAAGGAGGTAGCACCATGCCTAATCTTTATCGATGAGATCGATGTCATTGCACCCAAGCGCGATACTGCTCAGAGTCAGATGGAAAAGAGGATTGTCGCACAATTACTGATTTCGATGGATGGGCTGGCTATGGAAGCAAACGACGGCAAACCTGTTATTGTTCTGGCTGCGACGAATCGACCCGATAGCTTGGACCCTGCTCTGCGGAGAGGTGGACGGTTTGATACAGAAATCAATATGGGAGTTCCGAGTGAATCCATGAGAGAACTCATCCTTCGAGCACAGACACGAGACACCCATATGGCTCCGGATGTGGATTTTGCAAAATTGGCGAAGATGACTGCTGGATTCGTCGGTGCGGACCTTAGAGATCTTGTGGGGAAGGCAGGAACATGGTCTATGGATCAGTATCGCGAAGCACTAGAGAAACAATCGGTTGAAACAGAAACGGAAATGGAAATCGATGATGCAGCGGGTTCGACGAAGCCTTCGGACATGGACCGGTCAATAAGTCGGCTAATCAACCGCGTTAGAGATAAAGACAGAGAACGGCCTATTGGGTTCGGAGACACGGCTATTACGATGGAGGCTTTCGAAGCGGTTCTCCCGGGTATTCAGCCATCATCCAAACGAGAAGGTTTTGCAACAGTTCCCGATACCACTTGGGCAGATGTGGGGGCTTTGGATTCTGTTAGGGACGAACTACAAACCGCCATCGTGGAGCCGATCAAGAACCCACAACGGTACAAGAAAGTAGGTATTTCAGCGCCGACAGGAGTACTTCTTTGGGGACCACCAGGATGCGGCAAGACCTTACTTGCCAAAGCTGTTGCAGCGGAGTCAAAGGCCAACTTTATCAGCGTCAAAGGACCAGAGCTCCTCAACAAGGTATGTTATATTCTCCTACCGCTCTTTTTAATTATTTCCACTAACCCAAATATGTAGTATGTTGGCGAGTCAGAACGCGCTGTGCGGCAGGTCTTCATGCGCGCACGTTCTTCCATCCCCTGCGTTATCTTCTTTGATGAATTGGATGCCTTGGTTCCTCGCCGAAACGAAGCGCTTTCCGAAGCATCTGCTCGAGTGGTCAATACTTTGCTTACTGAGCTCGATGGCCTCAGCACCAGAGAAGGCATCTACCTCATCGCGGCTACCAATCGCCCAGACATCATCGATGATGCAATGCTACGACCAGGCCGTCTAGAAACATTGCTCTACGTGGGACTTCCTGCAGCCGACGAGCGTGTGGAGATTCTAAGAGCGCTCATCAAGAAGACACCCATCGACCCTGCGCTGGCTTTCATTGGTAGCGCATGCAATAATTTCAGTGGTGCGGATCTTGGCAGCCTCCTCCGCAAAGCGGGTCAACATGCTCTTAAACGTGGCTCGGATAACGTGGGACAGAGTGACTTTTTAGAAGCTATCAAACATGTGAAGCCAAGTGTGGGAGATTTAGCCAGGTACGAAAAGCTCAAGAAGAAATTCGCTACTGAGCTATAGGCTCGAGAGGTGAGGTGAAATACCTTGAGGAGCTGAACTATGTCAAATGCACCATTCCTTCTTGGCTTTGTTAGCTTTCATTTCATGTACTCATTGTTCTCTCTGTCACGGATTTAGCACTTTATGAGAGGAGCCACACCTCCCGGCGAGAACAATCCAGAATGTCCAAGTAAACTCCACCTGAATGATTTCATGTGATTGAACCTCATAGGAGAGCTTGAAGCTTCCCAAGACTTCCAGTCCATTACCAATTCAGTCATCCTCCGAAATTCATTCTAATTCCTTATCCGAACAACCAACCGTGCCATTAAGAGATCTCAGCTCTCAGGTCTGACATAATCCTTCATACTCTCATTCAGCAATAATCAAACAAGTTTTCAATCTTGATCCAAGCCCGCATTCAGGAGGACTTTTTCCCAGTTAACTGCACCGTATCTCGTTTTCTGATACATTCGTAGCAGTTCCAACTCTGTTGGCTGTCTCTGAATTTGTCGGTAAAAAGGGCGCAAGCTTTAGCATTTTCGGGTTTCTGGCCCTCTTTCTCAATCTCCTTGCAGTACTCCCATCGCCAGAACCTAGTGTGATTGCATTGCCGGGATTTGTAATACCATTCAGTGCACATGATATCGTACGTCGAAACCAGAGTTCTGGACAATCGGTGAGGTGAGTTTTAGACCACGCTATGGGGACTTTGAGGTGGAGAGGATGAACTCTACGGAGTCTGAGGAGTCTGAGGAGTCAGCGGAATCAGTGGAGTTGATTTTGTTGATCTGGCCAGCCGGTTCGGATTTGTTCCTATTCGGTTCGTCAGTTAGAGTAACTTACAGTGATTTGTTCTTACGTCTCCCTGGGAATTTGAAGGTATGTATTAGTAATTACTCTGTTATCCTCTCCTCCGCTTCCTAACGCCCTTGTTCTTGTTCTTGTCCCCATCCTCGTCCTTGCTATCATCATCCTTGTCTTCCCCGTACTTATCCTTGTCACCCTTATCAACCCTGCTGTCTTCTCCCACCTGTTCCTGCTGCCTCTCTACAGACGACAACCTCTCCTGTTCCGCCTGCTTATACAACTGTGCCTTCCTACAACTACCACAGTGGTTCGAATGAGTACAGCTCAACCAGCGTGTGGGGTCTGTGGTTTGTATGTAATATTAATAAATCTGGCCTTTTTGAGCCGGGATCCTTGTGTGAGATAGAGATAGAGGGGAGATCACTCCCTCCTGTTAATCAATCATCAGTGTTGTATTCCACTGACGCCGTGCCCTCCATCCCCAGCCGACCCACCGCACCTCCCAGCTCAATCCAGCACCCCTTCTAAGCCCCTCCACACAAGCTACACCGCAAACCCAAACTCCCTGACCGACCTTGCACCCCTCCTAGCATCGAGACGCACACCTCACCCCAACAGACGATCAAGCATATAGCAAATGACGACAGCGAAGCGGCCTGAAAGCCAGCACTAGCATTCTATGAATACATCTATCAAGAAATTTTACGCTGCAGAACCGCCGAGGCCCGAAAAAGGGAGAAACGGTAAAGAAATAGTAATTCAAAGCCGATCCAAAAGGGTATTCCAGACACATTACACCACCCACCGCCACCACAAATACGGCGTATCGATATCAAGCCTTCACCCCTCCCCCCCCTTTCCCAGCCCCACCACACCCCAACCAAACCAGCCCTACCAACTCTCCCCCATCCCCACATACGCCCCCGCGTCAAGCGCCGGAACACTAAACCCATACCCATCCGTCCTGCCCTTGCGATCCTTCGGCGAGATCTCCACTCTCAACGTAACATCGAGGCCATACGCGCCACAAAGCCCCGTCGCGCTCAGCCCCCCCGCCGCGGGATGTCTCGTGCCGGCGCTCAGCTCCCCGCTATGCAACGGCTTGCGCGCGTTCGCCTTCGG
>Ga0307515_10014289_pt1 | contig 14741 bp, 6 predicted proteins | sample 17_EM_MG_FD_194513 | JGI IMG/M metagenome (GOLD analysis project Ga0307515, IMG submission 194513) | Populus trichocarpa ectomycorrhiza microbial communities from riparian zone in the Pacific Northwest, United States - 17_EM | ecosystem: Host-associated > Plants > Roots > Unclassified | place... | reverse complement strand
GAGTACCCCCTACAATAGATATACTTATTAAACATATAGAGAACTCTCTTATATAATTCTTCTTCTAGCTACTTTATTTAAGCTAAAGCTAATATTATATAATAGGCACTCTTTAAATCAAATAAAGCTCTCTTACTTTAAGTAAAGAATATATAGGTGAAGTTTAACGAGTACTACCAGAGAACAGATAATTCGCCTCTTTATGCCGCTGTATTTATTCTTTACCTAAATCATTATATAAAGTATATTAAGACATTTTAAAAGAAGGAGTAGTAGAAAACGGTACTTTTAAAGGTCTAATAGCTCTAGGAAACGTACCAAGAATTAGAGAAGCCTATTACCTCTCTTTAGACAGTATTGTATAATAAGCTATTATAAGATAAGTATAAGGAACTTAACGAGTACAATTAAATTATAAACAAGTTAAATAAAAAGGTTACTTAACTAGCAAGCTAGGACAAGTACAAGGACTACTACTCTAAAGTACCGTATAAAATTAAAGTTTCTCCACTTTAGTAGTAGTCTTAAGAATAACAAATAAAGCACTAGCCGTGGCTTTTACTCTTTGCAAAAGAGGTACTTTTAATTCTAGTTATAAGCAATAAACCAGAGAGAGTATTTTTAGGAGGATATTATATAATATTATAGGAACGGATAAAGCTTAGAATATTAAATATTAAAAGAATAGAGTGTATAAAGAGTTAGTATAGAAGTAAAAATTTAAAAGATAATAGCTAAAGAAGGAATAAAAGAAGTATAGTAGTTATATAAGGAAAGGAAAGGTACGTAAGGATATAAAATAAGATAATTTTAGACGAAAGATAACTACTAAAGGCGTGTAGGTGGCATATATAAATATATACTAACTTTAAACTTAATAAATTATAAGTTTAAATCCCACCAATGTTATCCTTTATTAGGAATCGGGAAATATAATTATCTAGTATACTTCTCATCCTACTATACAAGAGATTCTTTGGCAATATTGCCATACTATAAGTAAATTCTCCTCTCTATATAATATACCTATATAACTAACTACTCTTAGGATAAGTAAGAGAGGGTAAAAGCTTTACCGGCGATTAATGTGGAGGCTTAGGTAGAGGGGATATTAGAGAAGTAGGTGCGGACGGGGAGGCCCTTATATATAAATGCAATTCTAATTTAGAGCTATAGATCTCTAAATATAATTATAAGTAACCTATATTACTTGTATAAGGTAGAGAGCTAATCAACACTAGCCCTGCAAGGCCTATACGGCAACTCCGCGTCGTCCAGTAGGCCCTTGCCCCTTTACTAAGTATTGGAGTCTCCTAGGGTTCTTGTTACGGCTCCGTAACGGATCTAGTTAGGGGGCTCGCTTGAGCCTTGGCATATGTATATAGACGTGTCCTTTTCCACCTTCTGCTCCTCATCTTAATATCCGGGTCTATAGACATTCCAATTGTACAGGCTTGCATACGTTCTAAACGGCGCTCGTGCCTCGATTGACTGAGTCGCTGTGACAGTTCTATAGTGGGTGCTATAGAAATTGCAAGTAGCGGGATTATAGGGCTCGATGTTCGTCGTATAATAAAAATTCTTAGCCTATAGCGGCGGCAGCGGGAGCACTAAAGGGTAAGGATCGGATTATGGAACTAGAGGATAACAAGAAATAGATAAAAGTTACTAAATTTAATCTCCTCTCTTTTTTACCACTTTATTTTATTTTATAGTATCTTATATATAGTATCTCATACAAGGGGAAGTATAAATAGAGAGTAGAAAGGAGATACCTAATTAGTAGGGAAGCTAAGGACGTTAGTAGATTACTCACTTATTTAGTAGCGGATCAAAAAAAATCGATCAATATGATATGATATGATATGATCTCGCGTATCGTATCGATAAGGATCGTTTGGATTTTCCGCTACCCTGAATCAATATTGAATATAGATTAAAGCATTAGATAAGGCTGGCGCGCTGTATTCTCAGGACCATTTCCTGCAATCCGTGCATGGGCCTCTGGTAGTAGTAGTGATGGAGAAAGCTAGACTATAATCATGTTAAACGGACGATTAGGAATGAGAACTCTGTCGGCTGAAGAGGGCTCTAGAAGCTCTCTATATACATAAGGTAGGTCTAGGCAACTAAACCAAATATTATAGGTAATTAAGATAAAATAGGTAATAGAATTAGGTGATAAGACATAGGGAATTAGGCATTAAAGATAGTACTAAGACGGTGGTAAAGAACTCCAATTTAGGTTAATATACCCCCTTAGCTATACAGAGCCTTCCAGGCTACTATAGAAATACTAAAAAGTTACGATAGGAATTTAGTGTTAAGTCAAAGAAATCCTCTATATATTTGTCTTACAACGGGCGCCCCCTGATGACTCTATAGTAGTAGAGTAAAGTTTGCGATACTAGCGCGTCCGTAGGCTTGTTACGGCAGCAGTGGTTCCCAAGGAGGTCAAAAAGTAAGGTAGTAGGAGCACCACAGGTGTCTCAAATAGAGTTTTCTCCCCACATGTACATAAGGAGTAGTCCGCGTGGGCCCAATAGGGATCCGAATCGGACGTTAAGCAATGAATTATTATTATATTTGTCTTACCTAAATATTATTTAAATTAAATTAAATTAGATCCTTAATATTAACGAGATTTAATTATTAAATGAACGTCTTATACTTTTAATGGAGTAGAGCCTTCGTTAAGCCGTCTGCTATTATATTAGTAGTAAGGACCTACTTAATATTAATCCTTTCTTTACAAACTTCCTAGCGGAGCTAGTAGTAATAGATATTAACGTATCGGAGCTCAGTATTAGGCTTAGCGTCGCTTTTAGTTATAAGTCGAATTGTCTATATATTATCGTAATATATTACTTATTTCTCTTTAGTATTAAATCCAACTTCTTTAAAGAATCGCTACTACTAAATTAACTTAGTAGCTGTATGCGATAGAGCTAGAAGCTCTACTTTTATACTTAATTTCGTTACTAATTTTTACTTAGTTAATTACTAGTTAATTGGTTTTCTAAATAAGATAAATAGATAGCCTTCTATACTTTTTCTACTAACTAAATTATCTCTAAACGCCGCGCCGCTTGTCCTTACTAAGATATAGTTTATTATATTCTCCGTTAAATACTTAATTATAAGAGTCTTGGTTTAATAAAGGTAGGTAATTACCCTTATTATAGCTACGTTATAAATTAGTATCGGATTTCGAGAGAATTCTAATAGCTTGCTTATAGTTCTCGCTATATCTAAATAAGTAATATTAGCTATATAAAATATAGATCCGACCTTCCTTTAATAGGCGTATATATCCTACTTTAAGGCTTATTTTAGATTAGGCTTAAGTTCCTTATTATCTATAGGTATATAGACTTTATAATAGTCCTTTACCTTAAATAAGAGTTTTAGCTAAGCTAAAGCTTCCTATTCTCTTTATTGCGAATTATTTAAAAATTTAGGAACTAGGTAAGGTTACTTAGGCCCTTAATCTCGTACCTTCTTATAAGATGCTCCTTAAAGTCTTAAGCTTAGGTAGGTCTTTTATTTAGTAAATAGCTATAATATTATTAACGTAGAAGAAGACCACTAGCTAATCGTTATAATACAGGTAAGGCTCCTCCACTACTAGCTTTAAGCCTTCCTTTTTTAGTATTATAGTTAAGTTACTATACTATAGTAGAGGTAATTGTTATAATCCATAGAGCGCTCTATAAAGTAGTAGATACTTACCTTTAATTATAAATCTATCTAGCTACTTAATATAAACGACTTTATTAGTTAGGCTATTTATAAATACGTTAATAACGTCGCCCTACTAGTAGTTTAGGTTAAATATTATAATAACAGCTATTAGTGCTTTAAACGATCTTATTACTAGAGTTATCGTATAGATATCCTTATATACTAACTCTTATAGGTTACTTTATATATAAAGGCAGGCTTTAAACTTCGTTAGATATTTATTAGTATTAGTATTATAGGTAAACGCCTAGATAATAAGTACGGGTTTAATATAGATTGTCTTATTAACAACTTAAATGTTCTTTTATTTTAAAGGCTGGTAAACTCCTTCTAAGTAGTAGCTACAAATTCTTCCTTATATAGATGTCCTTAAAGCTCCTTTTAGTTCCTAGGCAGTAGTAGGAGCTAATTGCGGTATAGCTTCTTATAAAATGTAAGTCTTATATTAAAGGCTAATCTTAAAGCTAGAAGGTTCTAGTCTCTAGTAACATTGGCTAGAAGCCAACGTAGGCCTTTAATTATCCTTTAAGTCTCTTTCCTTTAACTACGTTTTACTCTTCTATATCGCTAATAATCTTCTTCTTTAGCTTAGCTTTATTAGTCGGAACTATAATATAGTACGACTTCTTCTTTACTAAGCCATTTAAAGACGGTAGAGGCTCCGGTAAGTTAGGTTCTAGTATTTTATCTAGGGTAAGAAGCCCTAGAGTTAAGTTATCTTTAGAGTTTAAATCTAGTTACTTACTACTTTTGGTATTAGGCTCCTCCTAATTTCTACTAGAATCTACCTATTATCTTCCTTTAGTATTGACTTAAATTTTATTTAGTGTTACGGGACACCCCCATGACACCTTATACACGTCTACCTATTTCTACCTCCTTAGCAACCAGAGACTAACCACGAGACGGCAATCTAATAGCAATCTGCGGTAATCTAATAGCAATTTGCCACATTCTGCTATATTCTACTAAGTTTTATTAAGTTCTACTAAGTTCTGTTAGGACTACTACCTAAATTCTATTCTGCTCCGTATATATATTAACTAAGCAACTAAGTCTATAATATATACCCTTTCCTTCCGTTTTCCTACCTTCTTTCCTTATATAACGTCTTAATTTTATTATACAGTTTATATATATAGCTTAATAATATCTACTTTGCTATATATTATTGTCGCTTATACTTCGTAATACTATATTACGTTAAATCTATACCCTATACCGCCTAATTAGCATATAGAATAACCCGGACGCCCCTATATCTATAAAAGACCTATATGCTATGTTTACTAAATAAATAGAGACTTTGTAATAGGGTTTATGGACACCCTTACCCACTAAGAAGTCCGATATTATAAGTTAATTAAATCTCTAAAAAAAGAAATTAAAGAAATCCGCTAAAACCCACTATCTACTATATCGTTACCTCTACTTACCCCTACTAGTATTAACCTATAAATACTAGGTAGAGAGAATATATCTAAAACTAGCTCCTTAACCCTAAATTCGCCGACTAGTGCCTCTATAAAGAAGTTAACCGAATATCTCCCTAATCCTCCTACCTATTTAGGCAAAAGGAGTAAACTACGCTCCTTTCTTAACCAACTTAAGAATAAACTAAACGGTAATATTAACCGCTACCTTACTCCTAATAGCTAGTTGCGTTACGCTATAAGCCGCTTAATAAAAGACGCCATAGAAACTATATACCTATTTTAGCCGAGCACTATAAAAGAACTAGTTACTATACTAGAAGCATCTTATAGCGACCCTAACTAAATTACTATAGTATAAAGAAAACTAAATAAGATAATATAAGGTTCTAAGAGCTTTCTATTATACTTTACTGAATTCCACTACTATGTTAAAGAGACTAGATAGAACGAACCCGCTTTAATTAATCGCCTAGTAAAGTCCCTAAACTCTAAACTAAAGGCTTTCCTTATAGGAGTTAAGCTGCTAAATACCCTTACCGCCTATACTAATATTATTAATAGCTTATATAATGATATACTACGCCTTACTCTAAAATATACACCTTAATACTTTACCCTTTAGCCGCCTAGGATCCGTAAGGACCTAGACGCTATAAATATCAATGTTAAAACCCTCTTTTATGCTCTAAAAGGATCTACTAAATATAAATAATATATTAAATATAGCCTTTATTTTAAGTGTGGAAGCAACGCTTATATTTTAAGTTACTGCTCTATCCTACTACCTTAAATATATATATAAATAACTGGTATAGGTAGTGTTCTATTATCCTAAATATATAAACGGATAACTAGTATAAGTAACCAATCGCCTTAACTAAGCCCTGTTTACTAACCCTAATTATTATCCGGCTCTAATACGTTATTTAATAAGCACTACTTATAAGGACAAAGCTATAACTAATATGCTATAAGAACTCCGCCCTAATCCCCTCTAAAAGAAAGGTTTTAGAGCTAAGTCGCTCTCTAAAACGGCTCTGCCTTAGGATCTTATTAAATACTTTAGATATTATAAACTCTAACTTTTAGAATTATAATAATAATAATAATATTTAATTACGCTGTTGCGGTTCCCATTAGGGTCCATATAGCGGGTCTATGTAGGTATATTATATATATAAAAGGGGAACCGTACAGAGCCAGGTAAAACCTCTCCTTCTTCTATTACGTGGCCTATATGGCCTCTCTTCTAATTAGTAATTACTAAGCACGAGTAGACGTCTCCTTAAGGCGCTATAGAAAAGCTATCTTAATGCGTACTCCTGGGTCCGTCTAGTGGGTGTATAGCTGGGCCTAGGTTTGGTATCCTAGGGTTAGTCCCGTGGTATATTCCTAGTTGCTCCCGTCATTTAGGTAGGGTATAGGCCAGCGGCCCGCAAGGCTGGTGGTGTCGAAAGTTTATGGTAGGGAGGTAGATATTTTGCTATATTCTGCCGTATTCTACTAAGTTCTGCCATATTCTGCTAAATTCTGCTAATAGGTAGGTGGAATACAGTAAAGGTTAAGGTGGTCCTGTTATATTCTGCTAAATTCTGCTAAATTCTGCCAAATTCTACTAATGGGGTAGGTGGAATATAGTGGAATATAGTAGAATATAGTGGAGGTAGAATATGGTGGAGGTGGAATATGGTGGAGGTGGAATACGGTAGAGGTAAAAAACGGTAAAGGTGGAAAACGGTGGGGGTGGAAAGCGGTGGAGGTTGGTGGAGTTAAGGCGGTAGGGACGGGTAGGCATTAGGATTAGGCTCCTCTATAGTTTTCTTCCTCCTCTTAACGCGCTTCTTAGCCTCCTTCCTTTGCCCTAGCCAGCTCTCTAGCTAGTAAGAGGTATAGTAGGAGGTTTATCTATATAAACTAGTCCACAACTACCTTAGCAGCCTTAGGCTTAGTTAGGAGTTCTTTATATATAGACATTCCGGTATAATAATATATTTCTGCTTGGCCAGCGGCATATCTAGGGCAGAATACCACTATATACATTGTTAATTGTTAGTCGTGGCTATATAGGTAGGCCGGTATTAGGTGCCCTAGTACTTTTTAGTAGTAGAGGTATCTATTAAGCCCTATATACTTAGTTCTAAGTAGTATATTAATTATACTCTCTACCTTAGTAAGCTTTACATAGTATTTAAAGGCCTTCTTATTCTATAGCTCGGCCTAGGCCGTTATACAGTAGGTAAGTATACTCTAGTACTTTTCCTACTCCCTTTTCTACCGCTCTTTAAACGCTTCTTATACCTTAGCCCTTCTGCTCTTCCTATACTACGCTTTAGATAGGTCCGCTAGCCACTTATTTATCCCTAAAATAGCGGCCGCTATCCTCTTAAGCTTATCCCGTCTAGTAGGCCGCATTAGTAGCTTTATTCTAGGCTAGAGCTAGTAGGCTATTATAGCCCGTATAGTATTACACTCCCTTTTAATATGCTCTCTTGCCGGCCCCTCCCGCGTTCTTTTTACGTAGGCTATAGCTAGCTCCTTTAGGTACATCTAAAGCGGCGGGAACCCCGTCTTATGCTCTAGTACTACTATTAGCGTTAATTTATACGCCCCCGTAATAGTGCGAAGGTATAGGTTCTATGCTACATTTAGCTAACACAGCTTAGCTTTACTTATCTCCTTAGGCTTTGTCTACTCTAGCGATAAGTACTAGGTACTATATCCGTATAAAATTGCCGGCCGGACTATAGTAGAGTATATCGTCCTCGCCTTCTGGAAGGAGGCGCCCTATATAGAGGCCGTAAGCCGGGTTAGTGCGGCTATTTAGGTAACCGTCTTTGCCTTAACGATGTTAATATACGGCCCCTATTTGAGCTTTAAGTCGACCTACACCCCTAATATACATAGGTTGCTAACTAGGCCCTCCGTAAAGCCGCGTATATTAACTATAGCCTTTATATTAAACTTCTTATAGCTCCTTATAAAGTGGATAAGGTGATACTTTTTAGGAGTAAATACTACCCCATACTGGCGTGCCTATATTATATATACTTTATATACCCTTTCTAGAGCTCTGCAGTTCTCTTCTGTAGTCTTACTATATATTAGTATATTAGAGTTATTAACGAAACCGAATGCTGTAGTAGTACCCCCTTGTAGCTCTGGCAGGAGCGTATAGGCAAAAAAGAGAAATAGGATTGGCGACAGCGCTAAGCCTTAGGGTATACCCGTGTTTATCTACATTGTTTACGCCATACAGCCCCCAATTAAGAGCCTTATTGTTCGGTTTTTAAGGAAGGACTTTATAAACTATACTATTTAGTAGGGCACTGCCTAGGCCTTTATATTATGGATTATTCTTTTATAAAAGACTTAGTCAAAGGCCCCAGAAATATTAAGGCTAAGTAGTAAGACTACTAGGTTTAGGTTACTCCTCTACACTATATATACCTGCTAGGTTAGTAGCTCCAGTGCTATTTACATTAAGCGCCCCGGCCTTGCTCCTATCTAGCTAGCTAGTAGTATATCCACTTCTTCCGCAATTTTAAATAGTCGGCCGGCTACTATTTTTTTAAGCAGCTTCCTAATGGTGTTAAGCAGCGTAATCGGCCAGTAGGCCTTTGCCGTAGTGTAGGACGGCTTCTATAGTTTCTAAAGAACTGCTATAATAGAGTCTTTAAACGGCTTTAGGTAATATCTAATTGCTATATAGCTGCTAAAGAGCTTAGCTAGCACTAGGGCTAGCTGCTCTCCGTATATCTTAAGAAATTAGTTAGTAATCTTCTTTAGGCCTAGGGCCTTATTAGGGGCAAGCCCCTTTAGAGTTATAATAATATCCTCCTCTTCTACTTCTTTCTTTATAGTTTGCGGCTCTAGGTATATAAACCCTAGTATATTACTAAGGTCCGCCTCTATGGGTAGCGGGAAGAACTGCTTTATAAGGATAGTAGCCTTCTCCTTATTGCTATAGTGTAGGATTTCCTCTCCTGGCCTACTAATGGGGGGAAACTATAGTAGGGCCTTTGGCTTCCCGTCTGCTATACGCGCCTATTTTGCCATTCTCTATACTTCCTTTTGGTTGTCTATTAGCTTCTTAACAGTTTACCTCTATAGCCTATTAGCCTTTTACCTAATTACCCTTTTCTTCTTATTATATGCGACTCTGTATTTAATCTAGTTGGGTACTAATTAGGAGGCCTTCCACGTCCGGGAGGCCTGCTGGGTTTCCTTTACTACCTCCGTGCATTCCTCCAACCACGCTTTAAAGGCTTACGGCAAGGGCCGCGCGCTAGGTACTATCTTTACTATAGTATTCTTAATAGCCTAGTATATAGCCTCCGCTAATACGTCTAGTTTGTCTCTTATATTGCACGAGAGACTATATAGAGGCTATAGCCGGCCCTTTAGCTCGCTCTGCACCACCTTCTAATTAGCCTTCTTCTATAGCGGTCTCCTAGGTAGCGGAGGCCCCTCTAGCGCCTCCGCGTCTACCTCCGTAGTAATAGGAAAATAGTCGGACCCTATATACTAGCGGTCCTACCTTTAACTCTATAGTAGCCTATTAGTAATCTATAGGGAGGTAAACACTAGATCTAGCGTGCTCCTTAACGTGCCCTTTACCTACGTCTCCGTGCCCGCCTTAGTGGCTAGGCTTAGGCCAGCTACCTTTATAGCGCGGATAAGGTTATCCACTACGTCGTCTACGCTTATTACTGCTATACCCCCCTAATAAGGGTGGTGTAGATTAAAATCTCCTAATAATATATATTCCCCTTTAACCCTTAGCAGCTCCGGTAATACGCGGAGGCTACTATTTATCTATTAGGGGTTATAGATGTTATAAATCTAGATAGTCCGCTCGCGGCCCTCTAGCTTAATTATATACGCGTCCGCTAAGTAGTGCGTAGGCGCCTATTTATTTATATTAATAGCCTTATTTACATAAAAGCAGACCCTTATATTGCTGACTCCCGCGTATACTAGGTAGTAAGACTTTATAGTACATATTATATTTCCTTAATTACTACGCCATAGCTCCTAGATAGCCAGTACGTCTAGCTAGGGGTCCGCCTACTCTACCTTCTGTAGGAATTGGAGCAGTACGCCATTCCTACTATTATTGGTATTATACTGTATAATTATAAGCGGTTTCTAGTATCCTAATATAATAGATCTATGCTAGCCTTCTCTTATAGTGTGGTTATAGTACCTATAGTCGCCTCTCTTTAGATCTAGGCTTTTGCTTCTATCTCCGCGTTTAGCTCCATACTTAATAGGGGCTCCTAGGTTGCCGGGACTTAAATTAGGGCATATATACTGCCATTTAGCGCTATTTAGAGTGTTAATTAGAGGGTCCTCTAGCCCCTTTCCCTCCTAAAGTAGTTAATAATCTATAGTCGGCTAACCTTCCAAGGGCCTTCCTCCGCCTATATAGAGCTCTCCCGCGTAGCCGTTTCTTTTAGCTTTCTTTTCTTAGCTTATTGCAAGGCCTCTTTAGTAGTAATTTTATATTATAATTATAGTTGCTATCCGCTCGCGGGCGCCTTATAGGCGCTAGCGTAGTGTGTTAGAGTGAAGGCCCTAATTGCTGCGGCCTTCTCCTACTACGTCTGCTTAACACTATACGCCCCACTTTATACCTCGTAGTCTACCTTACAGTTAATATACTTTTTAAGTAGGTCTCCTATACAATCGCTAGTATTATACTACCTGGCGCAGCGTCCGCATCTAGCCTCCCTCCTATAGCTCTTGGCTATATGGTTAAAGCCCTAGTAATTAAAGTACTACGTTACTAGAAACGTCGTCTTATGTCTTATAACTAGGTAGTAGTCTCCTTCTAGGAAGAGGCCTTAATTAAATAGCGTATTTACTACCTCTTCTAACTATACGCCTATAATAAGCGATAATTTAACCTTTTCTCCTATCCGGACTCTTCCTAGCCTTTTCCACACTAGCCTCTCTACTATAAGCCCCGCTATAGTAAAGTTCTGCTTTATTATATCCTCTATTATTTACTTAGCCTCTAGGCCCTAAATAGCGAGGCTTGTAGATACCGCGTGGACCTCTACTAGTACTAGCGGTATAGCTAGTGTAGTAGAGCGCCCTAGGACCTTTATTCACTCCATTTCTTATAGCAGCCTATCTCTTACGTCTTTGTCTATAACGTACGCCCTAATATCGCCACTTTGTAGCTTCTTTACGGCCTATATCCTATAGGTGTCTAGGGGTCCTATGGCCTAGAGCTTATATACTAGGGCTTAGCTGTTCTATTTTAAGGCCTCCTCGCGGTTAGCAGCGTCGCCTATGCGGATTGTGATCTCGTTTACTTCTATAGGCCTATAAGCAGCTTGTCTTATAGCTTGGGGCATTAAGGGTATAGTGGCAGCAACGTATATGTATAACTGCGGACCTGCGGACGCCGGTCCACTCTTTATAGCCATCGTTGCTGCCCTTTAGAGGGCGCCAATGTCTATCCGGATTGCCTTTATATCTTAGGCGTATTGTTCCTAATTTCCTTAGGTCCAAATAAGCTCTGCCAACATGGCGAAAGCTACCCAGAGGGTTGTGATTGCGGTAGTAAGGAAGGAGAGCATAGTAGTACGCTCCTTATTTATATTAAGAGATCATTTCTATAGTGCCTGCTAGGTTTGTTCTGCCGCTTATATAGTCTATAGGACGCGTTCCTAAAGGGCGCGTTGTTTAATTGGGGTCGTTGGGGTTAAGGGGGGGGGGGGTTAAGGGGGGGGGGGGGTTGTTTATTTGTTGTAATCCGGCTTTAGGGGCTATATACTGGAAAGCACCACGTATACCTCCACTAACGCCGAATTGGGGTATATGGTATTAATTGGGAGAGTTTCTATAGTCCTTTGGAGCTCGTAGAAGCTCTATTAAGCTAGTTTTAAAGGTTTCTTTATTAGGCGGTTGCATCGTGTTCTTGTTTTAGAATTATAGCATAACTATTAACTATTATCTTTAGAAAAACAATTAATAGGCTAATATTTAAGTCTTAATTAATACAGGAGCTAGTAGTATAGGATTTATTAACAAGATCTTTATATAAGATAATGGTTTTACTCTAATCCCCCTTAACCGGCATATTAACGTATTTAGATTTAATAGCAAACGTATAGTCTTAGGCTAAATTACTTATATAGTAGCCCTAAGACTTTAATACCTAAACTATAAAGAACTAATTAAGCTTTTTATTACTACTTTAGGCTACCTAGTAATTCTTAAATAACCCTAGATAAAGCTATATAAGGTGGTTATTAATTAAGATAACCTTAAGCTTCTATTTACTACCCCTTATTATAAAAAGGAATGCTCTATAATATACTGCCCTAACTCTAAACTAAAATCTAGGATTTCTATTAATGTCTACCCTATATCTAAAGAATCTACTAGATTCTACCGAATTCTACTAATATAAGAATTCTATCGATATTTACTAAGGATCTGAAAATTGTACTAAACTTTATAAGTTATTATTAAGCACTACACTACCCTAAACTAAGTAGAAGCTTAAGCTTAGCATATAAAAATACTAGAAGGACTAGCACTCTACTATAAAGAATATACTTAAAGAATTCAAACCTAAATCTAATACTAACTTCGCATTTAATACTAAAGCTAAAGCTAAATAGGAAACTATATAAGAATCTATAGATAATCCGAATAAGCTTAACACCCTAGACATCTATATAATTAGACCTACCCTACTAGTATAACTCGCTAAGAAACCTAAGTATATAATCTTCGCTGTTATAATAGCTGTCACGGAACCCCACCGCAGGGGCCTCTATAGGAGAGCCCCGTGCTCTCGCGTACACCTCGCGTACAGCTTATGTCAGCTACGCGTAGGTATATCACCTCCTTACGCCCTCGACCCTTACGATCGATCGCGCAACGTCTTGTAGACTCCTCGAATACATACGCTTTGTAGCCACTACCCCCGTCCCATAACATTACGTTACGCCTTTTTTACCACCGACGCTTAGCCTACAACCAATTCTACGTTTTTGCAATACTATAGGCGCTGCCAAAAGCAGCGTGTCTACGAATTACCTCACTTTATACTTCTAAGGAACCCATAATAGTAAGACGATATCCCTTACTAGCTACTATATTAAACCTAAAGAACAATCTAATACCTATACTTAACCTACAACGCCAATTAATCCCAGGAGAATTTAATTTATTAGCCCTAGCCTTAACCCCTAAAGAGATGGACACTAGTAATGTCTTATCTTTTATTAACTATATAACTATAGACAAGCAAACGGAAGGGCTACTACCCATTAAAATTGAAATATAAGACGCCGAGACGTTTGTAAAAATGGTAGCACAAGATCCTAATAAATACTACCGCCTTCTATAAAACTACTACCTAAAGCTTATATAAGCCGAGATGCGTGCTGCCTAAGATCGCGATATCATCCAAGACCTATAAGCTTGTGAGGCGCTCGCTAATAACACACGTTAAGAAACTGAAGATAACCTCCGCGTATCTAAACGCGACGTCCAACAGTTAAAGAAGGCTGAGATTGTACTAATCGCTATAGTCACTAAAAGAGAAGGCATAATTAAATACCTACAATCTTAGCTTAATAAGCACATTTATAATAACGCTAAACACCTCTTTACTATATATAACGCCACCTAAGTCTCTACGCCCCCGGCAACTTTACCTACTTAAGCTCGGACCCCTAGAACTCGGCCGCCCCCGAACTCGGCCACTTAAGCGAATCGAACCCCACCACTTTTAAAGCTATCTATACTTAATTAAATCAACTTAACCCCTTACCCCTACGTGCAATTTAATATATTGGGCCCGGCCTTTCTACCTAGCGCATTTTCAGGCTTTAATTTTAACTCTTTTGTCGTTATTTTAGCCTCTTTCTCCTCTACCTTCTCTATACCTTACTTAACCAATTATATATTTCTAAATTCTATATTTAGACCTATAGCTACCTACCTATGAATTTTTAGACCTTTAAGGTCTTTAAGCTGTGATTGCGAGCTATATATTTAAGCGTCCCTATATATAGTCTCTACAGTAAGTTGCTTAAGTTAGTGACTTCCTTTTTAGAAAAGTAACTAAGTCTTTTAACTAAGTATATATTTGTTATAAAGGCTATAAACTACTTAATATATATTATTAGGCTTTTTTATAATGTCTATAGTATTAAACTAATAACGGTTGGCTTATTTAAAGCTTAAAGCCTTTATTAAAGCCTTATTTTTAACCTATAAAGACTTAAAGCCCTTACGTGGATTCTATAGATAAATACTAAAGGTATACTACCTAAATTTAACTATTTTTGCTAAAAGACCTTCCTTTTAGGCTTTATAGTTATACTTAGTAAAGCAGCACCCTTTAATTTAAGTTATATTATTAAGAAATATAAGCTCTATAATTTAGTTCTAATATTTTAATTTTATAGAGGAGAAATACAATAGATTTAAGGGTTATTATATTAAATAAAGCAGTAGAAAAATAAGTTATATATTATATTATATATATTTTAATAAAAACTTAATTATATAGTGGCTTATATAGCTATT
>Ga0307515_10014288_pt1 | contig 14742 bp, 11 predicted proteins | sample 17_EM_MG_FD_194513 | JGI IMG/M metagenome (GOLD analysis project Ga0307515, IMG submission 194513) | Populus trichocarpa ectomycorrhiza microbial communities from riparian zone in the Pacific Northwest, United States - 17_EM | ecosystem: Host-associated > Plants > Roots > Unclassified | place... | reverse complement strand
TACGGCGTTCCCTGATCCCGCGGGACCTGGTCAACGAGGGCGCGATCGAGGACAGCGTGGTCTATCCCGGTGCACGGGTGGGTGCGGGTGCACTCGTCCGGGACAGCATCCTGCTGCCGGACGCCGTAGTGCCGGCCGGTGCGCGGGTCACGGGCGCGATCGTGCTCGAGGACGGGACGGTGCAGCAGTGTGAGCCGGCCGGGGTGCCGTCGTGACGGGCGACGACTTCCTGGTCGCCGACATCGGCGGGACGAGCCTGCGGATCGGCCGGATGGCTGACGGCAGTGACACCCCGCACGGCGTGCACCGGACGGCGACCGAGGGGCTCGGGTGCTATCCCGGTGTGCCCGCCGCCGAGCTGCAGCGGCGGGTGCTAGCGCAACTCGAGACGGAGCTCGCGGCGGCCCTCGCCGTGCCTGAGGCCGCCGGACTGAGAGCGATCGGCTTGTCCTTCGCCGGGCCGACGACGGCCGCCGGGGTGGCCCTGGCCGCGCCCACCATTTGGGGCGACTGCGGCGTGCCGGTGCCGATCAGCGAACGGCTCAGTGCCCGGCTCGGGTTGCCGGTGCTGACGGTCAACGACCTCACCGCGGCGGCTTGGCGCTACGTCTCGCCGGAGAACGACGCGTTCGGCCTGTTCACCGTCAGTTCCGGGATCGGCGGCAAGGTTTTCCGGCGGGGCCAGGTACTGATCGACGACGACGGGTTCGGCGGCGAGCTCGGGCACTGGCGGGTCGATCACAGCGCTAGCGCTCCGCCGTGTGACTGCGGGGGACGAGGCCACCTCGGTGGGATCTCCTCCGGACGAGGTGTGCTGCGGGCCGTACGCTCCGCGGCCCTGGACTGTGCGGAAGAGTTCGCCGGATCGGCCCTCGCCGAGCCCGCCGCCGGCCGCCCGGCGGCCATCACCAACGAGGCGATCGCCGCGGCGGCGCGGGTCGGCGATCCCTTCACCGATCGCGTCCTGCACACCGCGCTGCGGCCGCTGGCCATGGCGGTGGCCGGCGTCTTCGCCGCGATCGGCATCCGGCGCTACTTGTTCATCGGCGGTTTCGCCGTGGCGGTGGGCGAGCGCTTCGTCGAGATCCTCGGCGACGAGGTAGTCGAGCAGGGCTGCTTCGGTCTCGCCCCGGCCGAGATCCGCGCGATGCTCTCGCTCGGCGCCGCCGACGACGACCACAGCCTGATCGGCCTCGGCCGCATGCTCGCCGCAACGCACCCCAGCCAGCGACCGGAAAGGGAGGCCGCCTATGCGAACGCTGATAGTCGGTAGCGGATTCGTCGGCGGCGCGGTCGCCGCCCACCTGACGCGGGTGGGCGGGGCGCCGGTACTGGCCTCTCGCCAGCCCGGGGCGGCAGTCGGCGCGCAGCCCTGGACGGAACTGGACGTCACCGATCCCGCGGCCTGCGCGCGGGTGGTGCGGGAAGTGTCGGCGGAGGCCCTCGTGCTGGTGCACGGCCCGTCCGACGTCACGTGGTGCGATGCGCATCCCGCCGAGGCGATGGCGGGTCACCTGCAGGCGGCCCGCAACATTGTCGCCGCCGCGGGCGATCGCCGCCTGGTGCTCATCTCGACCGACAACGTCTTCGACGGCACCAGCGCCGTGTGCGACGAGACGACGGCGACGGCACCGCACAATGCGTACGGGCGGGCCAAGCTGGCCGCCGAGCAGGTGTTCGCCGGCGCGGCCGACGCCACCGTTCTGCGGGTGAGCCTCGTCTACGGGTGGGAGCCGCCGGAGAGTGCCAAGTGGCTGAACTTCTTCGCCTCCTGCGCGCACCGGTTGCTGGCCGGCGGTGCGGTGACCGTGCCCTACGACCAGTGGACCACCCCTGTTCTGGTCGACGACGTCGCCGCCGTGACGAGCGCTGTGCTGGCCGTCCGGGACCGGCCGCTGCTGCATCTCGGCGGCCCGCAGCGGATCTCCCGGGCCGACTGGGCGACGCTGATCGCGCAGGAGCTGGGCGCCGACCCGGCGCTCGTGGTTGCCGAGCCCCGCGCGCACGGGCGCTATGCGGGCCGGCCCGAGAACAGCTGCCTGACCAGCTCGCTGCTCGGACGCGAACCGGCCACCGCCGGCGTCCCGGTCAGGGACGTGCGCGCGGGCGCGCGACTGCTGTGCGAACAGGCCGTGTGGGGGTCGCGCGCATGAACGACGCGGTCATCCGCCGGTTAACCGGCCGCACGGTCTACCGCAACGCGTGGATGACCGTCCGCGAGGACACCGTCGAGCGCCCGGACGGCTCGCACGGGGTGTACGGCGTGGTCGACAAGCCCGACTACGCGCTGATCATCCCGGCCGAGGCCGACGGTTTCCACCTGGTACAGCAGTACCGCTACCCGGTCGGCGGCCGGTTCTGGGAGTTCCCGCAGGGCTCGCGGAGCGATCCGGCCGCGGGCGGTAGCCCTGAGGAACTGGCCGCCGCCGAGCTGCGGGAGGAGACCGGCCTGACCGCCGGGAAGCTGGTCCATCTCGGCCGCATCTACGCGGCGTACGGCTACGCCAGTCAAGGCTGCCACATCTACCTGGCCACCGACCTGACGCCGGGCCCGCCGCAGCGGGAGGCCAGCGAGGCCGACCTGGTCCACCGGTTCTTCACCCGGGCGCAGCTGCGCGGGCTGATCAGCAAGGGCAGCTTCGCCGACGCCGCCTCGCTGGCGGCACTCACCCTCCTGGACGGGAGTCAGCCATGACGGCCACCGGCATCCCCGGCGCCCAGCGCGTCGACCACGTGGCGCTCACCGTCGCCGACCTAGGCCTCGCCGTGGCCTTCGTGGTCGAGGTGCTCGGCGGCGAGGTCGTCTACCGGCTGCCGCCGCTGACCCACGACGACGACTGGATGCTCGAGCACCTGGACGTGCCACCCCGGTCGGCGGCCGAGATCGCCCTGATCCGGCTGGGCCCGACCACGAACCTTGAGCTGTTCCAGTACAGCGGTCCCGGCCGGAACACGACCGCCCCGGACTGGCGCGATCCCGGACATCAGCATCTCGGTCTGCTCGTATCCGACGTGGCCGAGGCCGCCGACGCGGTCACCCGGCTGAGCGGCCTGCTTCCGCAGGGCCCGATCCAGGTCGCCGAGGCACCGTCGCCCTTGGCGGGGGCAAGGTGCGCCCGCTTCCGTACGCCGTGGGGAATGTCGTTCGAGCTGCGGTCGATGCCGGAGCACGACGCACCGGTCGGCCGCTATCGAGCGCCGGCCCGCTGGAGCAACGGCGACGACAGCCCGTCCGGCCCGCCACCGATCCTCGGGCTGCGCGGCGTCGACCACATCGGTTACGCCGTCGCGAACTTGGACGCCGCCCTTGAGGTCTTCGTCGACGTGCTCGGCGGTGAGGTGCTCGCCCGTGGCACCGACAAGGCGGGGGAGCTACCGGTGGAAATCGCCGCCCTGCGGATGGGCCCGACGGACAATGTCGAGCTGTTCGCCTTCGCCGGGACCAACGGGATCGCCCGGCCGCCGCGTAACTGCGACGTCGGCGGCCGGCATCTGGCGCTGCACGTCGACGACGTGGACGCGGCGGCGGCGCACCTCGCCGCCCGGCCCGGCTTCACCGTACTCGGCACCCCGGAGACCATTGTGGACGGTCCGATCGCCGGCGACCGCTGGGTCTACGTGCGCTCGCCGATCGGCCTGCACCTCGAGGTCGTCCGGATGCCCGACGGGAACCTGCCCTACGAGAAATCCACGGCTGCGCGCCGCCGCCCAGCCGGGACGCTGCGCTGGTCCGACCGCTGAGGAGGAAGAAAATGTCGCTCGTCGAGCCGGCGCAGCCGCAGACGCTCGCGTCCGCCGTGGTGGACAGCCTGGTGGTGGCCACCGACCCGCAGGCTCCCGAGTCGAGCATCTTCTACTGGGACCGCGGCCTGAAGTATCTGCGGGCAGTCGTGGACGCCGCCCTTGCGGTAGACGACGCGGAGATCCGTGACCTGGCCGCGGCCCTGCTCGCCGACACCCGCGATCCGAAGGCATACACCGCACTGCATGCGGCCCTGGTGGCGGTGGCGGCCGCACCGCCGACCGAGCGGATCCGGACGCTCTTCGCGCGCGGCTGGCAGGCCGAATCCAACTGCCGCCTCGGCAGCCACCTGGGGCCCCTCTACGGCGTGCAGCCGATTGCCCGCTGGGGCTCGTACGAGGAGTTGCGCACGCTGCCGGCCGGGCCGTCGCAGTCCGACCCGGCGCGCGCCGAGATCCTCATCGTCGTTCCGTTCCGCGACCGCACCCCGGACCGCACCCGGCTGCGCAACCTGCTGGCCTGCCTGCTGTCCCTGCGTGACCAGTCCGCCCCGCGCGAGACGTACCGGGTGCTGGTCGTCGAGGCGGACAGCGAACCCCGCTCCCAGCAGTTCATCGAGCCGTACGCCGACGACTACCGGTGGCTCCGCAAAGACGGCCTGTTCAACAAGTCCTGGGCGGTCAACGCGGGCGTGATGAACGCGCCGTTCGAGCCCGAGGTGGTCTGCATCCTCGACGCCGATGTGCTGGCCGACCGGGAGTTCGTGGCCCGCAACGCCCAGCGGTTCACCCGGCCCGGCACGATGGGTCACCTCAGCTACCGCGACATGTGGTGCCTGGACGCCGAGTCGACCGCCTGGGCGGTGGAGCAGCGGCTAGCCCACGGCAGCGCCCAGGTCGACCCGGAACGGTTGCGGGCCTTCGTGCTGCGCCGCCCGCCGGGCTGCTGCGTCTGGGTGCGCCGGTCGGCGTTCCTGCGGATCGACGGGATGGACGAGCGGTTCGAGGGCTGGGGCGGCGAGGACAACGACTTCTCCTACCGGATGGACACCAACTCGGCGTTCGACCACTACGGCGACCCGTTGCTGCACATGTATCACCCGTCCTCGGCGCTACTGCGCGCGGACGGCGAGCTGATCAACGCGCACATTCCCGGACTGAGCTGGAAGGCCGAGTCCCCGATCGGCGACCCGCAGCGGTTCGCCGAGGGGTCGCCGGCGGCGACGTACGCCGGCGAGGTTCGGCTGGCGACCACGATGCTGCACCGTGACACCGAGGGAAAGGCAGACACGGCATGACAACCCGGATTCCCACCTTGGACCTGCACGACTGGCGATCGGCGAGCGCGCAGCGGCGGACCGAGATCTCCGCCGAACTAGACGCCGCGCTGCGCCAGACCGGAATGTTCCTGCTGGCCGGCCACGACGTTCCGGCCGAGCTGACGGCACGGATGCGCTCGACCGGCCACGATTTCATGCGGCTGACGCCGGGACAGAAGGGCGCGTACGGGGTCCGCCGCCCCTACGACAACGGGTGGCGTGGGCTCGGGGCGCTGCAGGCCAGCGCCGTGGGCGAGACGAGTGGCGTGACCGGCGCGCCGGACCTGCACGAGGCTTTCCACACGGGCCCGGAGCACCGGAGCGGGGACCCGAAATTCGACTGGCTCTATTACCCGGACAACAAGTGGCCGACCGAGGTGCCCGAGCTGCGCGAGACCACCCTGGAGTACACCGGCCGGCTGAACCGGCTCTCCCTCGAACTGCTCGAGATATTCGCGGTCACGCTCGGGATCGACAAGGACTTCTTCACCTCCCGGTCGCAGCGGGCGACCTGGACCCAGAACGTCAACTGGTACCCGTCGCTGTCCATGATCGGCAAGGTGGAGGACGGGCAGATGCGGGTCGGCCCGCACACCGACTTCGGCACCTTGACCCTGCTCGACCGGCAGCAGGGGGCTGGTGGCCTGGAGGCGTGGAATGCCGAGGACGGATGGTTCAAGCCGCCGTTCGTGCCGGGCACGCTGGTGGTCAACCTCGGCGACATGATGCTCGAATGGACCGACGGCCGGTGGCGGGCGCTGCGGCACCGGGTGCTCGCGCCGCCGGCCAGCAACCCGGACGAGGAACTGGTCTCGCTGGTCTTCTTCTTCGAGGCCGACCCCGACACCGAGGTGCAGCCGCTCGCGGCCCCCGCGGGCGGGGGTGCCGGGATGCCAGCGTTCATCGCCGGCGAGCAGATTCTGGAGAAGGTCGGTGTCTCGCTCACGCTGGCCGATTGACCGCGCACAACCGGGGAACGGGGCGCAGTCCTCGTTCCCCGGCTCAGCGTGCGGAGACCGCGACCTCGGTCCAGACGCAGTGGCCGTCCGAGCCGGTGATCAGCAGGGCTACCGGTCCGGCGGTCTGCGGGCCGGCACCGGCGAAGGAGCCGTCATCCTGTCGGTGCAGCGCGATCACGTCGACCGGGTCGCCGGGGAACACCATCTCCACCCGGTCGGCCGCAGGGTGGTGCCAGCGCACCTGGACACCTGCCGGGCCCGCGGTCGCCACCCCCGTCCCGGCCTCCAGGGCGACCGGCTCCTTTGTCAGCGCGGGTGCGAAATGCCCGGCCGGCCAGGAACCGGATACGCAGGCGGCGAAGACGGCGAGGAACCGCTCGGCCGCGCTGGACCAGGTAAAGCCCCGGGCCACCGGGATCGCTCGCCCGCGCAGCGTCTCGATCAGCGGCGATCCGGTACGGACCAGCTCCAGCATGCGGCCGAGCCCGTCGTGCACGGCCGCGGTCAACTCCGGGTCGGCGACTCGGAAGGAGCGGCGGACGGCGAGGCCGGTGGCCGACGGACCCGTCAGGTCGAAGGAGTGCCGGAAGTGCCGCATGCCCTGCTGCGCCGTGGCGACCGGGACGGCGCCGGCGGCCATCGCCTCGCCCATCGCCATCAGGAACGTATCCATCTCGAACTTGGCGGGAAAGACGCAGAGGTCGCTGGCGGCCGCCCAGTCGATCAGCTCCTGCGGGGGCATCGATCCGGTGCGGACCCGGGCCAGCTCGGGGTGGTCACGGGTCAGGGCGTCGAGATCCGGATCCTGCGGCGGGTGCGGCGCCAGCACGTGCAGCAGCACATTGAAGCGCTGCCCCTCGTCCAGCAGCTGGCGTACGGCCCGGAACAGCTCCCGCAGGCCCTTGTGCTCGATCGAATACCGGCCGTTGTGGTAGACCGTCGGCAACGCCGGGTCGAGCCCCAGCCGGCTCAGGGTGCGCCGTCGCCGCTCGTCGGTGCGCTCGACCGCCAGCCATTCGTCGCCGATCGCGCAGCCGCCGACGGTCAGCCGGTCGGCCCGGGACTGGAGCTCACGGTGGACGGCCAGCTCCCCGAAGAGCTGGGCGAACGGGGTGCCGCCCTGGGTGAGGGCGTGCTCCAGTTGCCCCTCGGAGAGGAAATCCACGGCCGCCGCGGAGCGCGCCACCAAGGCCAACGCGCTGACGTAGTCATGGCCCGGGTAGTCCTGATACAGCAGAGTCTGGGGCAGGAAGGCGCGCATGGCCCGGTGCAGCGGCGAATCCAGCGGCGGATCCTCGAGCCCGTCGGCCAGCGCCGGGTCGGCGCCGAGGTCACGCAGCAGGCTGCGCACCTGCGGCGCATAAACCTTGGTGTTGACCGGAAGGTTGGTCTGGACCGTCGACACGACGGGGAAGCCGTAGGCCGACAGGGCGGCCGGAAGCAGGTAATGGAAGACCGGCTCGTGCAGGTGCACCACGGTGCCGGCGGTCGCCTGCCCGGAAAGGAAGCGGGCGGCGAGGACCTGAAAGACCAAGGGCTTCAGGTACGTCAGGTCCGTGCCCTCGGCGGCGGCCGGCGGGTAGAGCGAGGCCGAGTGGGTGTCGAGGATCTCGTTACCGAGCAGGATGATCTCGATGTCCTCGACGACCATCCGATGCGCCCGGGCGGATCCGTCCACCGTGACCGTCTCGGGAAATCCTGGCCACTTCCGGCCGTCGAGCGGAATGGTGATCTTACCGGCCCAGCGCCATTCCAACTCGGTGACCTCGAAACGGTCGCGGAGCACCGGAAGCAATCCGTGAGCGGCCGTCACCGCCGTGACCCGATGCCCGCGGTCGCGGAATTGCCGGACCAGGTTCCAGAGGTATACGGAGGTGCCGGCCCGGACTAGATCGTCGTCGAACCCGGTGCATTCGAAGTGGCATTCGATGATGTGCACGGCCGGTCCTTCCGAGGAATGGCGAGTTCCGTTGGGAGATTACTGAGGATCGGCGGCGGGTGAATACAGCGTGGACGATTCTTCCCGCTCGCTGGGTCGCCGGGGTGGGCGCATCGCCGGGGCACTCGCGGCCACGAAAACGGCGAGGACGACGGGGATCGCCAAGGCCGTCGGAAGCCCGACCACGGTGGCGGCCGCGCCGATCAGAATGGGGCCGAGAACGAATCCGAGATAACCGATGCTGACCACCGTCGACAACGCCCGGCCCGCCCTTTTCGGGTCCAGATTTCCGGCGGCCGAGTAGACCTGCGGTGCGATGCAGGAAAGGCCGGCGCCGAGCAGCCCGAAGCCGACGACGCCGGCCACCGGGCTGTTGATCAGCAGGGCCACGCCCAGGCCGGCCGCGGCGAGGAGGCCGCTGATCCGGACCAGGGTGACCGGTCCGAGCATCCGCGTCAGCCGGTCGCCGAACAGCCGCCCCACGGTCATCATGATCGAGAACGCGGCGTAGCCATAGGCGGCGAAGCCGGCGCTGGTCTCCAGATTGTCGCGCAGGTACACGGCGCTCCAATCGGCCGCCGCGCCCTCGCCGACCAGCGTGCACAGCACCAGCACACCGAGGAAGACCAGCAGGAACGACCGGCGGGCGGGCCCGTCGTCGGCGGTCTTGACCTCCGTTTCCGCCTCGGCGGGCGGGGCCGGCAACACCCAGGTCACCGCCACGACCGCCGCCACCAGCACGACGGCGCCGACGGTGAGGAAGGTGACGCCCACGCCGACCCCGGCCCGGGCGAAGAGGCCGCCGGTGATCGAGCCGACGAAGCCGCCGATGCTGTAAATGGCGTGGAACGAGGACATGATCGGGCTGCCCCAGGCCCGCTGGACCTCGATCGCGTTGGCGTTCATCGCGATGTTGAGGGTGCCGTGCGCGGCTCCGAACAGGAACAAAGCGACCGACAGTAACACCAGACTGTTGCTGTATCCGGGAAAGACCAACAGCACACCCTCGAGTAGCGCCGCGGGAATGAACACCCGGGAGCTGCCGAAACGGTCGGTGAGCCGGCCCAGCAGTGCCATGCCGACGATGCAACCGGCGGCGAACGCCAACAGCGCGAAACTCAGGAGGCCGTCGCTCAGTCCGAGATTTTCCTTGACCGCCGGAATGCGGGCGGTCCACGTTCCCAGTGCCGTCCCGAACAGAAGAAAAGCCAGCGACGTCGCTATCCGTCCGCGAAGAATCCGGCCGTGGTCGACGGTTGTGTCACGCACGTTTTCCCCTTCCCAAGGTCGCTCTGGACACACTACCGTGCTCTGTGGAGAGACGCCATGAGTCCGTCGGGTTCCGCAACCGCATATCGGGTTGACGGCCATGGATGCCGAGGCTATGCGTGGAGGCGCCATGCGGGCATTAAGCGTTGTTCCGGGGAGGGCCGGCAGCCTGGCGTTGCGCGAGATCGCGGAGCCCGCCGACGATGAGGGTCCCGTGCTGGTGGAAACGATTTCGGTTGGCCTGTGCGCCACGGATACCGAAATTGTGAATGCCGAGCTGGGCGCGTTACCGAGCGGTTCGCAGCACCTGGTCATCGGCCACGAGGGACTGGGCCGGGTGTTGTCGTCGGCCGATCCGCGGGTCCGTCCCGGCGAACTGGTCGTGGGATTCGTCCGCCACCCCGACCCGGTCCCGTGCTCGGCCTGCGCGGTCGGGGAGTGGGATATGTGCCGCAACGGCGGATACACCTCCCGAGGCATCACCCGGCTGCACGGCTTTGCCCGGGAGCGCTGGCGGTCCTCGGCCGAGTCGATGCTGCGGGTGGGTCCCGAGCTGGAACGCGTGGGCGTGCTGGTCGAACCGGCGTCGGTCGTGGCCAAGGCCTGGGAGCAGATCGATCGGATCGGGCAGCGCGCTCATTTCGGCCCGCGCGTCGTGGCGATCACCGGAGCCGGCCCGGTGGGACTGCTGGCGGCGCTGATGGCGACCCTGCGCGGCTTCGAGACGCACGTCTACGACGTGGTCACCACGGGTGCCAAACCCCGCCTCGTGGCGATGCTAGGCGCCGAGTATCACCGGACGCCGATCCGAGACAGTCCCGTGGCGGCCGACGTCATGATCGAGTGCACCGGATCCGCCGGAGTGGTCGTCGATTTGCTCGACCGCAGCGGCCCCGCGACCATCACCTGCCTCATGGGCATGTCGCCGGGCGAGGCGGTCTTCCCCATCGACGTCGCCGCGCTGAACCGGCGCCTGGTGCGGCAGAACGGGGTGGTGTTCGGCAGCGTCAACGCCAACCGCCGCCACTACGAGAGCGCTGCAACCGTCCTGGCGCAGGCGGATCCCGCCTGGCTTGACGGTCTCCTGTCCCGCCGGGTGAGCCTTGACGACTTCCCGCAGGCGTTCCGGCGCCATCGCGACGACGTGAAGACGCTGCTCGACCTCCGCAACTAGCGTCGTCGGCGGACACCTTGCGAAAGCCGGGTCGATACTCAGACGCCGTAGCCGGACTCGACGATCCGCCGCGCGTTCATCGCGTAGGCGTCGGGGTCCTCGGGCGCGAGCGTGGCCAGCCCGTCGACGTACCGGTTGAACATGCAGAACGCCGCCGCGATCAGTACGGTGTCATGGATTTCCACGTCGGTTGCCCCTTCGGCGCGCGCCGCCGCCACCAACTCGGCGGTGACCTGGCGGCCGTCCAACCGGACCGTAGCCGCGATCCGCAGCAGCGCCCGGAGCTTGGCCGAAATGGGTGCCGAGCCCGGGTCGGTGATCACCTGGTCGACGACCGCAGCGCCGCCGTCGAGCTGCGCCGCGGCGAAGGCCGAATGCGAGGCGCAGCAGAACCGGCACTCGTTGCCGCCGGAGACGTAGGCCGCGATCAGCTCCCGTTCCCCGCGCGACAGCGTGTGCGGACCGCGCAGCAGCACCTCGGCGAGCTCGTTGAGCGGCTTGGCCGTTTCCGGGCGAAACCGCATCGGCCCGATGATTCCGGGAAACTCCTTCTCGTCGAGCCCGAGGTCGATGTGTGCCATGCCGCTACGCTCCCCTGTCTTTCGGTGGCCAACGCGGTGCCTTCGATCCGGGCCCACCGTCGGCAGGCTCATAAGGGGTAAATCTAGCTAATGCATAGCAATCAATCAATGCTTTCGCCGAGCTCTCTCCGCTATGCGTGCTATCCGGTCAGCCGGCGTACGGTGAGCGCCGGGTCGCCGGCGATCTCGGCGTCGGTGAAGCGTTCGGTGACCCACCGCTTGGCCGAGTAGAGCCGGGTTTGGTCGGTGTAGTGCGGCCCTCCGCAGTGACCGCACCCGTCGTCCCGTTACCGTCGTCATGCTGCCTCCTACCAGCGGTTTCGGGTCGCGTTGTCGCGTTCCACCTGGCGGCCAACGCTGGCCCGGGAGTCGCGGTCCACAGTGGGCGCAAGCGGCTGTGGGATTGCCGAGAGTAGTCGGTTTTCGTCATTGCGTGATCATTTTGATCGGTGTCCGGCCTGGTCGTGCGGGGTGTCCTGACGTCCCGGCCGGACGGGTCCTTCGGCCCTGCCCGGTGCGGTGCCGCGGCGGAAGGCTGGCGTTAGGGACAACGCTGGAGGATGACCATGACCTACCGTATTGCGATCAACGGGTTCGGCCGGATCGGCCGCAACTATCTGCGGCGGCTGGCCGCCAAGGATATGGCCAATGCCGGCCTGCAGGTGGTGGCGGTCAACGATCTGTACGACGCCGCGACGCTGGCGCATCTGATCGAGTACGACTCGACGTTCGGCCGGTTGGACGCCGAAGTCGGCCACGACGGTGATCTGCTGACCGTCGGGTGGCACAGCATTCCGACATTCTCCCGGCGTACGCCCGAGGAGTTGCCGTGGGCGGAACTGGGCGTGGACCTGGTTATCGAGTCGACCGGAAAGCTGCGCACCCGGGACGACGCGGCCCTGCACCTCAAGGCGGGTGCCGGTCGGGTGCTGATTTCGTCGCCCGGCAAGGATGTCGACGCGACGTTGGTGCCGGGGGTGAACGCGGATAGCTACGACCCGGTGCGGCACCAGATCGTCTCGGCCGCGTCGTGCACGACCAACTGTGTCGCCCCGCTGGTGAAGGTGCTGCACGAGGCGTTCGGCCTCGAGCGCGGCTATCTGACCACCGTGCACGCATACACTAACGACCAGAACGTGCTGGACGCGCCGCACAAGGACCCTCGCCGGGCCCGCGCCGCGGCCGTGAACATCATCCCGACCAGTACCGGCGCCGCCAAGGCCGTCGGCCTGGTGCTCCCGGAACTGGCCGGAAAACTCGACGGCGTGGCGCTGCGGGTGCCGGTAGTGGACGGTTCCATCAGCGATCTGACCCTGCAGTTCGCCACCGACGTGACCATCGAACAGATCAACCAGGCTGTCGCGATCGCGGCCGGCGGGGCGATGTCGGGCATCATCCGCTACACCGAGGCGCCGATCGTCTCGACCGACGTGATCGGCGATCCCGCGTCCTGTGTGTTCGACGCGGCGCTGACCCAGGCGCACGGCCGCCTGGCGAAAGTCTTCGGCTGGTACGACAACGAGTGGGGCTACACCAACCGCCTCGTCGACCTGACGAAGCAGATGGCCGAGCGGAATTGACGTGACGCTGATGGCCGCCCGCCTGCTGATGGAGCGGTCCCGCACCGTAGGGCCGAAAGTCCCTCCAGGGGCGGCTTCCGGCCCTGGGGCGACGATTCTGGGTGAGAATACCGTGATGGGGAAGCCGAGATCCGTGAAGGGAAATCGCTGTGACCGCGATCGTGTCCGAACCCCGTACGCTCGCTGAACTTGACGATGTTGATCTTGCCCGGCTGGACGCCTGGTGGCGTGCGGCCAACTATTTGACCATCGGTCAGATCTATCTGCGGGGCAATCCGCTGCTCCATGAGCCGCTGAAGCCCGAGCACATCAAGCCGCGCCTGCTCGGCCACTGGGGCACCAGCCCGGGCCTGTCGCTGATCTACGCGCATGTCTCGCGGCTGATCCGGCACACCGGTCAACAGGCGATCTACCTGGCCGGGCCGGGTCACGGCGGCCCCGCCCTGGTCGCCGCCGGCTACCTCGAGGGCACCTACAGCGGGATCTATCCGCAGGTGAGCCAGGACGAGGCGGGCCTGCTACGGCTGTTCCGGCAGTTCTCCAGCCCCGGCGGCATCCCCAGCCACGTCTCGGTGACCACACCCGGCTCCATCCACGAGGGCGGCGAGCTCGGCTACGTGCTGGTCCACGCGTTCGGTGCGGTGATGGACAACCCCGACCTGCTCGCGGTCGCGGTCGTCGGCGACGGTGAGGCCGAGACCGGGCCGCTGGAGGGCGCCTGGAAGGGCGTGTCGTTCCTCAACCCGGCCCGCGACGGCGCGGTCCTGCCCGTCCTGCACCTCAACGGCGCGAAAATCTCCGGGCCGACGGTGCTGGCCCGCAAAGACCCCCAAGAGGTACGCGAGCTGTTGCGCGGCCACGGCTACGACGTCCTAGAGGTCGAGGGCGAGGACCTGCCCGGCATGCATCACCGTTTCGCCGCGGTGCTGGCCGAGGCCTGGCACAAGATCCACGCCATCCAGCAGGCCGCCCGATCCGGCAGTTGGGACGGAACCCGGCCGAACTGGCCGATGATCATCCTGCGTTCGCCGAAGGGCTGGACCGGGCCGGCGCAGGTCGACGGCATCACGGTGACCGGCACCTGGCGCTCCCACCAGGTCCCGCTGTCCGGAGTGCGGGACAACCCGCAACATTTGGCGATCCTGGAGAGTTGGCTGCGTTCGTACCGTCCCGAGGAGCTTTTCGACGACCAGGGCGCCCCGGTCGCGCTGATCCGCGAACAGGCGCCGACCGGCGAGCTGCGGATGAGTGCCAGCCCACACGCCAACGGCGGCCTGCTCACCCGCGACCTCGACCTGCCGGACTTCCGCGACTACGCGATCGACGTGCCGGCCCCGGCCACCACACGCGCCGAGTCGACCCGCAAACTCGGCGAGCTGATGCGCGACATCTACACCACCAACTCCAGCAACTTCCGGCTGTTCTGCCCCGACGAGACCAACAGCAACCGGCTCGGCGCGGTCTTCGAGGTGTCGGATCGAGCGTTCATGGAACGCGTCACCGACGACGACGTGGCGATCGGCCGCGATGGCCGGGTGATGGAGGTGCTGAGCGAGCACAACTGTCACGGCTGGCTCGAGGGTTACAACCTGACCGGCCGGCACGGCATGTTCGCCACCTACGAAGCGTTCGCCATGGTCAGCGCCTCGCAGACCGTGCAGCATGGCAAATGGTTGCAGGAATCACGGAACCTGCCCTGGCGCGCGCCGGTCCCCAGCCTCAACGTGCTGCTCACCTCCACGGCCTGGCGCAACGACCACAACGGCTTCTCCCACCAGGGACCGGGCCTGATCCAGGTGGTGCTGACCCAGCGCGGTGACGTCGCCCGGGTTTACCTGCCGCCGGACGCCAACACCCTGCTGTCGGTGGCCGACCACTGCTTCCGGTCCCGGTCGTACATCAACCTGATCGTCATCGACAAGCAGCCGCAGCTGCAATATCTGAGCATGGCCGAGGCGATCGCGCACTGTGCCCAGGGCGCCGGCGTCTGGGAGTGGGCCGGCACCGACGACGACGCCAGCGACCCCGACATCGTGCTCGCCTGCGCCGGCGACGTGGTCACCATGGAAACCGTCGCCGCCGCGCAGATCCTGCGCGATCGGCTACCCGGGATGAGGGTCCGCGTCGTCAACGTCGTCGACCTGATGACCTTGCCCCGGCCGAAGGACCACCCACACGGC
>Ga0307515_10014287_pt1 | contig 14742 bp, 24 predicted proteins | sample 17_EM_MG_FD_194513 | JGI IMG/M metagenome (GOLD analysis project Ga0307515, IMG submission 194513) | Populus trichocarpa ectomycorrhiza microbial communities from riparian zone in the Pacific Northwest, United States - 17_EM | ecosystem: Host-associated > Plants > Roots > Unclassified | place... | reverse complement strand
TTCTCCTTCGCCTACACGCCATGCGACCATTCGTTTTCTTCTTCAATTTCTTTTACTTTCTTTTGGCTGCCGCCTTGGTCGCGGCACGCACAGAAATCATCAGCAGCAAAGACGAGCGGCTTTCCTATCAAGGAGATTGGAGATATGTTAGTCCACGAGTCGCAAGGGTAGCCAGATCCATCCTCATTTCTGATCCACCCAGTATGAAGATTTCTTCGTAGGTGGACGGTTTGAGCTCCGGGGTCTTGGTAAGGCGACTCTGAAGGTGTTCAGTAAGTATTGGTACATCTACCCAATGGAGATAAAGTTGACCAAATGATGCTTAGATGCGAGCCGGATCGGTGTGATTGCCAGACTGCAGGGGCTTGACTCCTCAGTTCAAATCATTCTGGATAACGCGGTTTTCATGGTCTCCCCTATCGGATTTCACGAGGAAGTAACGTGGAACAGCAGTATTTTGGATCCCGGCGTCCCCCATACTATTTCGATTAGCAAACCGTTCCCCGACGATGGCAAAACCTTGGAACTTCATTCATTTCCCGTGACATTCCCTGATTTACCTACCATTGCTTCAACTCCTGCACCCAGCGGCTCCGAAACCGGTACGCTTACTCCCAGTAGCACCGAAGCTGAAAAGCCTGTGATGAAACCAGGGGGCCGGCCAGAACTCCCCACTACCACTAAGGCGGTAATCGCTGGAACCCTTGCCTGCCTTGTGTTTCTCGGCCTTTTGGGGGCACTGGGGATCTATTTCTTGCGGAGGCAAAACAAAAACCACGCTACATTGAATCCATTCAGAAAAGTGGAACAAGGAGCATCTCCTTTCCAATCAACCGATGTGCTATATGGTGAGTTTTGTATTCGTATTTCATCTCTGGGCTGAGTTTTGACAGTTCCTTCAGCTCGGACGGACGGAATTTCTCAGTTTGTGGGTGAGGGTGGTGTTGAGACCGAAACCAACAGGGTCAGAAAGGGTAGAAGGCTGAATAGGGGAACGGTTCCGGCGCATGAAGGGCGGCACAGCGCGCGTGAAGGTACATCTCCTGTCCCTCTGGAGGGCGGGGTACCCTCCCAGCCGCCCCCCGGCTCTCTATCGGACCACCTCTCCGATCCTCCACCATACGTCCCTTAGAATGGGTAGTATCTTTCTCCGCCGTGGTTGCTGCTCCAATTATTCCCAATGTCTACTCTGGATTTCATTAAGGGGTCGAATTCGTGGACACAGAGAGTAACCATTTCACCCAAATGGTTGGTGAGGACATCGAGCAGTGGAGTTGTTACACTCCATACCGTTTGCATATCTGTTCGTTTATGAATATTAATGCCACAGCGCATAGCTCTTCTCGTTCTGAGCAAAGCTTTCGTGGGTTTTCCCATACTGTTACCAACTGAACCTCTCCAGAACCACCATCAGGCATAACTGTTACTTCGACTCGCAGTCCAAATGAGCGTCTGTCACCTACATCTGACTCGAAGATGTACGCCATCGCCTTGCTTCGGGCTCTTCTTGACCTCGTCTCAGGTTCTGGGAGTCGGAGCGTACCACCTATTCCCCAGTCGGGGAGCGTGTATAGCTTCGGTTTCGACGTTCGTCGGCGTCCGTCCCATCGTGTAGCTATGTCGCCGCGCTGACCGCCTCTGCCCACGGGAATTTGGGGAGGCCAGAGTCATGCAACATGACACGCACCGCATTGGTGAGTACCAAAATTGCCTGTTCAGCGACTCCGTTCGACTCCAGGCTCTATGGTACTGACGCGTAGAGCTTAATCCCCTCCGTTTCGCAGATAACACGCATTTCTTCCATGCAAAGCTTGCATACATTGTCGGTTATAACTTCGCGCGCCTTCTTCTTGGCTCCGTTCTCTGCTGCGGCCTTGAATGCCTTGAACACGTCTGGTGTTTTCAACTTGCGCACGGGTGTAGTCGTCCACAGCGACGCATTCGTACGATTTCCCGCCGGCTGACGATATCGACATATGTACTTACCTCGCCCCGGTACCCTTGCGTTCGTATCCCTCCTCATGCGATAAGTGCACTGCTTTCGCTGCAACACATGCAGCGCATGCACCAAGACTCGGTATCTTCTCTGGTAAGTTCATAATCACCATGCCGTTCGTGCCGTTCTCTGCTAACGTGACCACAATCTTGAAGGATGGGAGACCCAGGCATCGGACCCAGGTCGCCTTCATGCCATCAGCTCCTTTTGCTGTGGCTACCATCGCAACCGTTCCAAGGCGTCCGACCAGCACCTCGTGAGTCGGTTCCGTATCGTCGCCTCCCGTTATCCATGCGTCTAATACAGCTTCGGTGAGTTTACGGGAGGAGAACTGCAAGAGGAAGGCATAGGAGGGCGGATGGGTGTTGCGTGACGTGTCGATGGAGCCAGTGGAGAGGATCGTGAAGCGGATAAGAAGGGATGTCGTCAAGCGCAAGAGCAAGGGACCACGAGGGGGAGCTTGTGCCAAGCCTTCGTTCCTCCACTAGAATGGCTATTTGTTTGCCGGCATTACCCCACCTCCAAATTCAAAAATCGCCGTGGCTGTGGCCGAACAAGAGTCAGAAGACCCAGCGTACGTGCGTACACCAGACACAGACACCCTCAATAGTCGGCCCATATAAGGAATAAACAGTGTCGTCAGCATCCACATTTGGGACACACCTTGGTTTCCTCCATCTATAGCCGTTCTCCTCCACCCACACGCCATGCGACCATTCGTTTTCTTCCTCACTCTCTTTTCCCTTTTTTCTGCTGCCGCCTTGGTCGTGGCACGCACAGAAACCATCAGCAGCCGAGATATGCGGATTTCCTATGAAGGCGATTGGAGAAATGTCAGTATACGAGCCACATGGGTAGCAGATCCATCCTCACCTTTGGTCTACCCAGATTGACGCTCCTGGAGGTGGATGGGTTGAGCTCCGGGGTCCTGGTAAAGCGACTCTGAAGGTGTTCAGTGAGCAATGGTGCATCTCCCCAATAGAAATAATGTTGACCAAATGATGCTTAGATGCGAGCCGGATTAGTGTGTTTGCCAGACTGCAGCGGCTTGACTCCCAAGTTCAAATCATTCTGGATAACGCTGTTTTTATGGTCCCCAGGATCGGATCTCATGAGGAAGTAGCGTGGAGCAGCGATATTTTGGATCCCAGCGTCCCCCATACTATTTCGATTAGCGGATCGTTCCCCGACGATCTCAACGCCTTGGAACTTTATTCGTTTCCCGTGACCTTCCCTGATTTACCTACCATTGCTGCAACCCCTGCACCCAGTGGCTCCGAAACTGAAACACTTACTCCCAGTAGCACCGAAGCTGAAACACCTACGAAGAAACCAGGGGGCCGGCCAGAACTCACCGCTACTATTAAGGCGGTAATCATTGGGACCTTTGTCGGCCTTGCGTGTCTCTGCCTTTTGGGAGCACTGCGGGTCTATTTCTTGCGGAGGCAGAATAAAAACCACGCTATATTGAATCCATTCAGAAAAGTGGAACAAGAAGCATCTCCTTTCCAATCAACCAATGCGCTATATGGTGAGTTCTGTATCCGTATTTCATCTCTGGGCTGAGTTTTGACAGTTCCTTCAGCTCGGACGGACGAAATTTCTCAGTTTGTGGGTGGAGGTGGTGTTGAGACCGAAACCAACAGGGTCAGAAAGGGTAGAAGGCCGAATAGGGGAATGGTTCCGGCGCATGAAGGACGGCGCAGCGCGGGTGAAGGTACATCTACCTTCCTTCTGGAGGGCGGCGCACCCTCCCAGCCGCCCCCCGACTCTCTGTCGGGCCGCCTTTCCGATCCTCCACCCTACGTCCCTTAGAATGGATATTTTCTCTCCCCACCGCGTTTGCTGCTCCAGTTATTCCCCGTGTCTACTCTGAATTTCATAGAGTAAACATTTCACCCATGGTTCGTGAGGACGTCGTGCAATAGCTTTGTTACACTCCCATACCGTTTGAATATCTGTTCGTTCATGAATATTAATGCCACAGCACCCAGTACAGTCCTTGTTCTGGGCAAAGCTTTCGTAGTTTTTCCCATACAGTTACCAATTGAACTTCTCCAGAACCACCATCATGCGTAACTGTTACATCGACCCGCAGTTCACAGTACAAATGAGCGTCTGTCACCCATCTCTGACTCGAATGTCTCTCTTCTTGGGATGACACAACTATTCACCATTTCAAAAAGATGTCATCGCCTCGCAAGGTATGGTCTTTCAAAGTCTCAACCTCGGGCCGATAGTCGCCCTCAAGCTAAAATTAATTTGGGACGTGCAGTCGCGCGACTCTATTGGACTTTCCGCGCTGCCGGGAATACGACAAACGAATTGCTGAGGTCGATACAAACATAGAAGTATATAAGATGTACAGACAAGCTTATCTAGTCGAGAGGTGGCTATGGTGACCCCGACCTCAATATTCCCTGATCAATTTGAACGCGCTGAGGTTCGCCCACATTACCCCAAATTCCGAGAGAGTCCAATCAAGGGGCAGACACCAAGTGACCTCTAGCCCCAAACGCCACTGTCGAGTTTTCGCCGTGCTGTGTTCTCCCGTCCCGGCCCCATCAACACCTCCGAATCGACTTGCTCATCTCGAAGTCTGTCCCTGGCGTTTTCTGGGATTGAAAACAGATTAGGAGGGATGCGTGCACTCTCAGAGAAGGTACGGCAAAGATCGAGGCTCGAGAGACGGAAAAACCGATCCGGTCTCAAGACTACCCGCCTTGATCTGGTGGATATATTGTGCCCATGTCTTCTTTTCGCGCACTTCTGGGTCCACTGGTTCCTTCGACCTGCCCTGTTCAGAGAAGGAGGATACCTGGAACGGAACGGCTATGCCCAATATCACAACCTTTTCGGGTGAGAAACACAAAAGGAGGATTAAGAGGACACTTGGAAAGACATCTTTGGCAAGCTGTAACCTGCAACTCAGTTAATAGTATTGCTCTCAGAGCTCCACACCCCTCTTTTTGAAATATATGCCTTTCGAGCTGTGAGCAATGCACGATGAAGTATATTTTCATATCACGCAATAGCTACTCACACAGCTGCCAAATAGGACTGCTTGATGTCGAAGAGCACTGTGTTTGCATGCCTATTTTGACTGCCATAGGTGTTGGGTGGGTTGGTGATTGCACCAGACGACATCGATAGGAGATAGGGGTGAGGGGATGTTATTATTGAATATATAGTGCGCAGCCCAGTGGGCATGACCTTCACGGTTTGCCCCTTCGAGCTGCGACTAGGCCATTGACAATAGAAAATAAAGAACAGTATTCTAATTCAGAGAAAGAATAATGGGTCCCCATTATTATACTTGTAGGTAAGGGAACCGTTTCACTGGGAATTCTGATGTGTTCAAGCGATCGCCCACGATCGGGCTGGGTGGTGTCATGTCAAAACCTCAGGGCCCGTGTCTACTTGTTCGCGAGTTCCCTTTGCACATGGTCCGGTGTTCTCGCAAATGATACGCGTGCCTGGTTTCTGTCAGTGCCTTCAGACTGTCTGGCAGATGCCACTCCATTACGCTGGGAACGCATCTAGGGCCCGATCTACATTCTATCGATCTCTTGAAGGGTGGACTGACACGAATGATGTTCGCTCGCCCTTGCCTTGAGCGCTCCGTCCGGTCGCGGCTTCGTTTCTCCACCATATTTGAGTAGGACGGTTATTTTTTGGCAACAATGGACACTCCAAATTCAAATCTCCCTGTGGCTGTGACCGAGGATGTCGGACGGGAGGCAGACACCAAATGGTCGTCACTAGTTTGGCACATGGCGACAGACAGGAATAAGCAGCATCGTCCAGGATCCACATCCACATCGCATCTCCTGGTGCACACCTTGGATTCCTCCATCAAGTTCACCTTCGCGCCATGCGCCCATTCTTTTTCTTTTTCACATTCTTTTTCTTTTTCTGGGCTGCCGTCCCCATCGCGGCACGCACAGATCTCATCAGCAACCAAGATAAGCGGATTTTATATGAAGGCGATCTTTGGAGAAAAGTTAGTCTACAAGTTACATGGGTAGCCAGATCCATCTCACCTTTGATCTATCCCAGATTGACGCTCCTGGAGGTGCATTCATGTATCTCAGAAATGGTCGTGGTAGCGCGACTCTGACGGTGCTCAGTGAGCATTGGTTCATCTCACCAATGGAGATAATGTTGACCAAATGATGCTTAGATGCGACGAGAATCGGTGTCAACGTCATGGTGGAGGTGCCTGGCGACACAGTTCGAATCGTACTGGATAACACGGATCATGTCGTCACCCCTATATCATCTCTTGAACCAGCGTGGAACAGCAGTCATTTGAATCCCGACGTCCCCCATAACATTACGATTATCAAAGACAACTCCTTGACCCGATACATGGCATTTTATTCACTTTCTGTGACCCACCCTGATTTACATATAAGTGGTACAACCTCTGCACCCAGTAGCACCGAAACTGAAGATCCTACGAACCAAGTAGAAGGGCGGCCAGAAGGGCAACCAGAAGGGCAACCAGAAGGGCAACCAGAAGGGAAACCAGAAGGGAAACCAGAAGGGCAACCAGAACTTACCGCTACTACCAAGATGATAATTGCCGGAGTGGTTGCTGGCGCTGTGTGTCTTGGCCTTTTGGGAGTGCTGGGGATCTACTTCTGGCGGAGGCGGAATAAACACGACGCTACATTGGATCCATTCAGAAAAGTGGAAGGAGGAACATCTCCCTTCCACTCCACCGATGCGTTATATAGTGAGTATTATATCCCTATTTTCATCACTAAGCTGAGGTCTGACATCTTCTTCAGCTCGGACGGACGGCGTTTCTCCACTCGTGGGTGGGGGTGGTGTTGAGACCGAAACCGAGAGCGGCAGAAAGGGTGTAAGGGTGAATGGGGGAACGGATCCGGCTCCTGAAGGACGACCCGACGCGGCTGAAGATACATCTGCACTCCCTCTGAAGGGCGCTGCACCCTCCCAACCGCGTCCCAGCTCTCCGTCGGACGACCTCTCCGCTCCTCCACCATACGTTCCTTAGAATGGATAATACCCCTCTCCACCCTGTTTGCTACTCCAGTTATTCCAGATGTCTACTCTGAATTCTATTAAGTAGCTGAATTCGTGGCCACGGAGAGTAACCATTTCATTTATGGCTGGTGACGACATCGAGTAATAGGGTCGTTACTCCCATACCATTTATTCATTTATGAATATTAATACCCTGGCACCCAGTCCTGCTTGTTCTGAGCAAAGCTTTCGTACTTTTCCCCATACAGCTACCAACTGACATTTTCCAGCTTCGACCTGCAGTCCACAAATGAGCGTCTGTAGATTAATATCACCTATATCTGACTGGAATGGCTCTCGTCTTGGGATGACACAACCATTCACCACACTGCAAACAGCCAGCGACACAAGCCTCATGTCATCGCCTCGCAAGATACCACATACAAAGTACGGTCTTTCAAAGTCTTAACCTCGCGTCAATAGTCTGCCTCGAGCTAAAATTGGAACATTGCAATCGTTCAGTCCTTGTAATATAATGTGAATATCCGTGCCGCCGGGAATACGACGAAACGAAATTGCTGGGCCCGCCACCAATGTAGAGGTGACTGTGGTGACCCCAGCCTCAAGATCCCATCACGGGAACGCGCGGAAGCTGGTAAACTGAATCCCAAATGCCCAAATGACGGATTCCAAGCAAGAGGCGGACACCAGGTGGCCTGTATCCTTCAAACGCCACCATCGCGTATTCGCCATCTCGCATTCTCCCCAGCCACCTCATTCGCCTCCCCGTCGACGTGACTTACCATCTATGCCGCGTTCGGAGCCTGTCCCTAGCTTTTTCTGGGATTGGCAGCGGGTTGGGAGGGACACTTGCATCCCAGAGAAGGCGAGGCAGAGAAGAGCGAGAGACATACAAAGAACGATCCCGCCTCAAGAATATCCCCTTGGTCTTGTGGGTTCATTGTGCGCTTTTCTTCTTTGCACGCTTCTGGCTCCACTGTTTCCCTGGCCTGCTCTGCTTTGAAACAGAAGACACCTGGAAAGGAACGGCCATGCTCAATCTTCACAACATTTTCGAGTGAGAGGAGCGTCCAAACCTTTGGATTAGAGAGGAAGTAATATAATACATGTGACACAGGCCCAACCACAACGGCTGCATGGTCGAAATATATACTTTTAGCAATTAAAGGAGAGCAAAACTCGCGATGCCGCACGTAAACCTATTTACAGTGTACAGGTAGGCGTCATATCACCGATAACAAAGGAACACTGAATAAAAACCCCCCTATAGTACGTTGACATGTGCTCTTCCTGTCATTTGTTCGTTTCTCACGCCAACGCTCGACCAGCCGTTCGTGGGAAGCAGTACAATATGATTCGTACCAAGCGACAGGCTGTCAGGAACAAACGGTATCACCAACAGCCCCACTCCGAATATGCTTCTCCACAACTTGGTTACCCCCTCAATCGCCGAGATCCCCCACCTACGCTACATGCGTCCATTCGTTTACTTCTCCCTTTTTTATGCTGCCACCCTCGTCGCTGCCGATCATACAGAGCACATTGACAACCAAGACGAGCGGATTTCTTATAGCAAGGATTGGAAATTTGTTAGTCCATATGTCAGATGTATGGAAGGAAAGCTATCCTCATTTATGGTCTACTCAGATAAATCGCAATGGAGACACATGGTCCTTCAACGACAAGGGTTCTGGTACAGCGAGTCTGAGGGTGTACAGTGAGTGTAGATGCGCCTTACCAATGGAGAAAGTGTTGACCGAACTTCCCTTCCTACGCAAATTGCACATTGTGCGTAGATGTGAGTAGAATGGCTGTGTCCGTCTTCGTTGAGGAGTCAGGCCAGGCGGTTCGAATCTCTCTGGACGACAAGAATTACGACGTAAAGCCGCTCCAATATCAGCAACCGGCGTGGACAAGTGAAAGTTTAGATCCCAGCGTCCCCCATGATCTGGTTATTATCAAACGGAACCACGACGGCCAATACGTGGCACTTGATTACATCTCTGTGACCTACTATGATCCCCCTACTACTACTGGGGGTCAAGTTACTGCCACAGCATCTCCAACGTCGAAGTTACCAAACCAATTGATGCCCTCTGTTGCTGTTCCTGCTGCTGTTGCATCTCCTAGTACCCAAACTACAAGCATGGGTGGGCTTTTCTCGTCCGGCCGTTTACCATCAGACTCAAGTCAACAGTAACCCACTACACTCGTCATATAGAGGTACCAAACTTATGACTTCTCTTTCAGGCCAAGCACCAACGATGCCTCCAGTGTAATCAATGTCTGGACTAACTCAGACGGCTTTGATATGTCAAGCCCCACCTCCCAGTCTTCCATGCGATCCGATCCTTCGGCACCCCTTTCATTCACATCACTCCTTATACCTGAGGCATCGACTACGTCCTCTACACAACAGCCAAATACGGAATCTGTATTGAGCGGAGGCAAACTTGCCGCCGTCATCCTCGCGTGCATCGCCGCACCCACTCTTGTCATTGTTGGCATTATCCTGTATCGACGAAGGATGCTAAGCAAGCGCAAGGCGGCGTCGACGGCGTATCTAGAATGGATGGCAGCTCACGGACAAATGCCGCCCCAACCAGTATTTTCTCCGACGCCGCCTGACGAAAAGTTTGGCGGAGCAGAAGACGTAGTGCAACCGGGGTCCCCGACCAGCGACTCTGCTGATTCACACACCGTGGCCGCCACTTTGTGAAATTAAATTTTCTAGCTCGCTCTCCAGGTGCAATGTATGAAGGGAGAAGGGAGATGGGAAATGGGACGTTCGCGGAGCCACGGGCTGTGTATATGTACGCTCATCGTTATCACCAATCACCTTTCTGTTACTCCTTCGTTGCATAAATCCAGTTTCCTCATGTGGATTATCATGTAACGATACATTTTTGAGGTCGGTCTCGTAATGCATCCTGTTTATCAAGTTCTCTATACAGACCTCGACTCTTCTCTGGAACCGACCAGACTACCTTCGAGCTTCACGGCTGCCTCGCGCGTATCGCCAGTTCACCAAGCGTCGTGCCACCTGATGGAGATGTGTACTACAAAGTGTCAGCTCTTGGGGCTTCTTCAGTTTGTGTTAGTGTATGCCCGTCGGCCGGGGAGACCTTGTGCTCGATTCCTGGCTACGCCTTTAGTCCTTTGTATATATGTATATGCGAAGTCGTACGACACTGTGACGTCCATGGTTGTGCCTTTGACGGACACACCGCTTGAGAAAAAAGGGTTGTGGGGCCCGAAAAGACCACATGGCACATGAATGAGTTTGAATAGGGACTGATGATTCTAACACGAGTGTCTATTACAAGTCAGTGCAGGAGGATGGCAGCGCGGCCACAGCACCGTGCGAGAAATCAATGTATTCGAAGAGATCTGCAAGCGCATAACGACGATAATGAAAGTCGTAGGGCTGATAAAAGTGCATTCATCTACCCGTGACTTGAAGTGTTTGTGACGGAGGCACATCTCCATTGATCAAGTCTTGAATCGATGCTTCGAGCGCATCCACGCGCGCGGACATGGCGTTCACTAAGAGATAGGATCAGACGACGTATCTGGAAGATATATTGCTCGAGACATACTTCTGTCGAGCACTTGCGTGGACATGTCATCAAACTTGGTCTCGATTTGGGTAAGCAGATTCTCGACCTGGCAACGCGTGAAGTATTCAGTGCAATGATTACAACGGGTAAGATGACTGATATTCACGAAAGCCGTGAGCTCATGTGCGCTGGAGATATCTTCCACCGTTCCCATCACAGCGTCTGTCCCGGATGGCCCACTCGTTGGGCCACTGGTTTCCTTGCTCTGCTCCGCCTTTGAAAGAGAAGAAACCTTGAGCGGAGTGGCCATGCCGATATTTGAACAATATGCTCGGGTGAGGAGAAACGGAGACCGGGGACTTTGACTTTGACATCACCGGTCTGCGCGCGCCGCTGCGCCACAAACCTAAGCCCTCGCCTTAGCGCCTGGCAAGCACCGCCCTCATACAGAGTCAGGCATATGCTATAGGCCCGAATGGTGAGAGGACAACATGATTGGATTGGCACATAGCGACCGACTGACTGACAGGGTCGAACAGCATCGTCAGGATCCACATGCACACCGCACCTCTTAGTACGCAACTTGGATTCCTCCATCTATCGCTGTTCTCCTTCGCCTACGCGCTATGCGTCCATTCGTTTCCTTCTTCACTTTCTTTTCCTTTTTTTCTGCTGCCGCCTTGGTCGCGGCACGCACAGATATCATCAGCAGCCTAGATAAGCAGATTACCTATGAAGGCGAAAATTGGAGAAATGTTAGTCTACGAGTTACATGGGTAGCCAGATCCATCCTCACCTTTGATCTACCCAGATTGACGCTCCTGGAGGTGGTTTCATGTATCTCAGAAATGGTCTTGGTCACGCGACTCTGACTGTACTCAGTGAGCATTGGTACATCTCACCAATGGAGAGAGTGTTGACCAAATGATGCTTAGATGCGACGAGAATCGGTGTGACCGCCATGGTGCAGGTGCCTGGCGACACATTGCGAATCTCGCTGGATAACACGGATCATGTCGTCAAACCTATATCAGCTATAGAACCAGTGTGGAACAGCAGTATTTTGGATCCCAGGGTCCCCCATACCATTAAGATTTTCAAAGACGACCCCAAGCTGGAATACATGGCAATTTACTCGCTCCTTGTGACCCACCCTGATTCACCTGAGGATACTAAGGACGCTGCCTCAACCGTTCCCCGCCAGTCAGCATCCTCTGGCACCTCAAATACATTTTCTGGAACCTTGTCGACACCCAATGCGTCCGAGTCATCTTCTCCACTCTCTGTACAAGAACCTAATACAGAACCTGTATTGAGCGGGGCCAAACTGGCAGGCGTCATCGTCGGGGGCATCACAGTACTAGCCCTCATCATTGGCGTTATCCTGTATCGACGATGGATGGTTAGCAAGCGCAAAGCTGCGTCAACTGCTTATTGGGACTACATAACAGCTCGTGCACAGCAGCCGCCCGGCTCACCATCCCCTCCTACGCCACCCGACGGAACGCCCGACATTGCAGAAGTCAGAGGGATGCCTTAACAATCATAGCCCCGACGATCGGCCACTTCGCCAACCCGCCTGCTGTGGTCATTTCACACCATGTTGCTTGCTGCTTCTTTCTTTTTATTCTCTTTTTTTTTTTTTCCAGCCGCAACCGATGGGACATTTGCAGGGCCAAGGACTGTACCCATGTAGTGACGTAGTTGTGTTAAGCTTATACCGTCACTGCTCCTGTCTGTCACCGCTTCTGTGTTCCCACGTTGCATACACAACGCGTTACCTGTGCAGTTATCATGTAACATTCTCTTTTTTCGAGGCTGATCTCGTATATACCATGTTTACCAAGTTCTCTCCGTTGGTGGTCTCCACTGGAAATAGACCCCCCCGTAACTGCCTCAATACAATCGCCAGTTCGCCAAACGCCGTGTGGGTGGTTCTTCAGATTATGTCTGGTATTGAACACGCGAGAAATCCCATAGGGATTGCCAGATGTAAACCAGTGCGATCAGAGAGCCCGAAGAGCACAGGCGCAATGCGACACCCCTAACCGAAAACCCCATCCGGATCGAACATTATATTAGAAATGACAAGAGAGTCCACCAAGTCATGCTCCCAACCAGGCAGCGCACTCTAGAGGCCATACCTGTGATCCATCTTGTAAATAACATACCCCTCTCGTCATATATATCCCCTGCGCACGGATTTGTAGGCTGCTGGTAATGTGTACCTGTAACCACGGAAAACATATAGATTTCTCTCTCGTATCGAACTCGCTACATGGGAGGGAAGTGAGGGGAAGTAAGGTAAGGGCATTGGAGAGTGCCTGGATCGAAACTATTTCTAGGAAATGCCGCGATAGCTCGTCCCACCAAATGCCAAGAAAAATAAAAATAAAAATAAAATACAATGGAAGATTAAATATACCCCCTATAAATTTTGTCCAGTCTCGACGTCTACTACCCAATGGTGTGCCCAACGGTGAGGAAGGAAATCCTGGCCTATCGTTTAGTGTTGGTGCACTGGGCAATCAAGCAGATGTCGCGGCATTTCCTTGGAAAAAAGGCTTGACGCGATGTCCACAATATTTGGACCTGGAAGTATTCTACAAAAGCGAATTCCGTAGCGACTACACTGGTAATCTGATGTTATATTCACACTCTTATTCCTTGCTTTTCTTCAACGGCGCTGGGAACGCCCGTCACGTCATCAAAGTCGCCCTCGTTTTCCATTTCACCATTATATTTTGGAGTTCGCCCTTTGGTAGAGATTGATGTTTTCACAAGCGTTAGTACCACATATGACTGTAGCGAACTTGGCCACTGCTGTTATAGAACGGGTATTAGTGAAAAGTTATGACTTGACGCACGTGCGCATCGAGAGGGAATGGGATATTATCGTGGTTGATCTCAGTTATTATCTTCTGGGAGGATAATCCTTTGGTAGTTGTTCCGATTGGTTACTCCTTGTATCGCGTGCTGAACCGACCTCCTTTGTTACCGCGGTGGTATACAAAGCAATCGGCTCACACGGGAAACCCATGTATCATCCAAAGCTCCATGAACTGCGGATGCGTTGCTAAGGGGGTCATCTGGTATGATTTCCGCAGCCGCAGATGTGTTGACGCGGATCCCGCCGCGGAGAGCGCACCTATATAAGGTGGCTCTCTGGGCGGACTTTTATATATCATCTTTTACCATAAACCATTTATCCACAGCGCCTTAAGAGCCCACTAGCAATCCTATCTAATAAGAGATAAGGAGTGTAAGGGACAGTAGGCCCGGGATAAAGTACCGGTATTGAAGACATCACTGTCAATCGCGCGCACTGCTTCATTTTCACCTTACACACTCTAGTACTCTTCGTATCTTGTGTTCTGATTTATATTTGAGGTCTAAGAACCTATGGAACATTTAGTGCAATTGTTTAGATTTCCATTCTATCACTCTATACGCTCTACTCTCCTGATACTGCTGGCCAGTATTATAGGTCTTACTCTATACTATCAAGTGCGTGTATACGAAGCTAACTAGAACTAAACATCGTATATACGTTGGACTGAAAGAAGAGTCCCCAGGTTTAAATCCAGGCTACTAGATGTTGCGTTTATTATTATCAAATATTATACGAAACGTAACAACTGCAGGTTTTCTGAACCCTCGGGCGTGTCCCCCAACACGTCTGAGTTCTGGCATGCCTTGGATCTACATGCATGTAAATCTCCGACTAACCTTTAGAGGGTGAAGCGTGATTTTACGTTTAACTAGTTCAGTTTGATGACAACTTGTAATTTCCAAGCAGGAGCGTTTGCGTCGCTCAAGTTGAATGACAAGGCTGCTTCCTTTATGTTCTATGGGACCCCATCGCCCGTACGTAATACCTGCGAGGCAACACTCGATGGAGAGAGCGAGGTACACAACCTTCGAGTCAGCATTAACGATACGAGGGCCAGGTCATAGGACACCGGCGTATCGGATGGGATATATACACCGAAAGAGCACATAATTATAATCCGCAACCGAGCTGGCACTTCTCTGAGTGTTGGTGCCTTCACGTGATTGAAGGTCCCCCGTTACCTTCTGCTGCTTCTAGCTTTATGGACTTCATGCAATATCACAGTCCCTGATGACAGCACGATGAAGGAAGGCCTTTAAATTTACCGTTCCCGCAGA
>Ga0307515_10014286_pt1 | contig 14743 bp, 19 predicted proteins | sample 17_EM_MG_FD_194513 | JGI IMG/M metagenome (GOLD analysis project Ga0307515, IMG submission 194513) | Populus trichocarpa ectomycorrhiza microbial communities from riparian zone in the Pacific Northwest, United States - 17_EM | ecosystem: Host-associated > Plants > Roots > Unclassified | place... | reverse complement strand
AGAAACTGGTTTCAAAGCAAAGATTTACTGCTTCCAGAGGTGGGGCCTTTACTTCTCAGTTCGCGGTCCTTGCCGCCGTAGTAATCAGACATAGTGCTGCGGGTTGAATTGAGGTTTGAAGAGACTGCGAGTAGCTGAAGTCAATGATGGAGGTCTCATACACGACTACCCTCTACACTATCGAGCGGACCACACTTCCAATACCCCCAGTTGGATCGAAACTGCTGTGCCCTTTGGAGGAGAGCACAGCAAGGGCGTAGATGGGTCAAGTGAACAAGGGGAGAAGCTTGGGTTGCCCCATCAACCAGTACCGAAGGAACGACTGTAGGTGGATGGCTGGTCCCGACACGGAAGAATGGCCGAAGTAGGCCTGACAAGGACACAGATAATTCAGATCGCGAGTCTGAAAAGGTACGCCTAGGGCTGACCACGTACCTTAGTTTCGTCGAAGGGCCTTTCCTAGAGTCGGTGAAGACTTCGAGTGACGCCCGATTAACCGAATTTATACTAGAGTTACGGACGCATATGAGTGGCCAGGGGCAGAGGCGCGAGACTGGGGAGGGGAGTGGATGATACAGAAGAAAGCGCGAATTCTACACCGGGAAGACGCCTCGTGCTGGGTCTTGCCGCTGATCAAGAGCTGGAACTCATTCATCATCGATTTATATTCTCCACGGAGATGCCGAAGGGACTGGCCCAGCAAGGACACTGCCGGTGAGTGGATCTATCAGCTGGTGGCCAGGGTCGTGAGGGTCAGCTACTGGGTGCTAAAGAAATTCGGAGACCCCATTGGCGATTGCATACCCACAAGCACAATGGTCCAGAATTCGGGAGCGCTGGAGGCGTTCTCATCAGACGACTTGGCATCCATCATATCAGATTATCACCTTATAATTCGCGTGCCGAGTGCCGACAGGATCGTGGAGAAAGGCCACGACCCATTTCGTCAAGTCCCCCTACGGCGAGCTTGCGGCGGTTGGGCCCACGCCTTCCATCACGTGATATTCGTCGAAGACACCCCTGGGAAGGAGTCTCTAGCTACTATCTCGTTCATAGACACGAACCGCCCTACGAGCGTGGTCTTGGGTTCTCTTCGAGGAGCGATTACGGCTAATGGAGATGCGAGGAGACTATACGCATCGGTTTCGATCCCACTGCGAACTCGCCGTCCTAACGTGCCAACTTGCCAACGTGCTGCCGAATGTTAGAGCGAGAAAACCTGGACCGCCCGCGGTGAGTACAAGCAACCACAATTCCACCGATGGGGCAAGGTCCAAGAGTGGTAGCTACATGGTAGCCAAGGAATTGGACTAGTCGCAGGTGGGTGACTTGTTCCTTCCTTGGGCTCTCTCCAAGCATGTGGTAGTCCTTAACTTGGACTCCCAAATGACCCAAGAGCCGTTAAACCTTAGCTGCTTCCTTATTGGCGATGACAAGACCTTTCAGGTCGAAATCAATGCCACTAAGTTGGTGGGCAATTTGATCAATAAAACCAGGACGACAGAAGGGCTCCTTGTTGGAGTATATTAGTCTTCGCCGCGCGCCGAACTGTGCGCGTTTCTTGCGCCCTCTTTTTCCACGTGCGCCCTCGATTTGTGTATAATACAAACTCCGTTGACCACTTCCAGACTCAGCTGTCCCCCAAACACGCTGAGCTTACGTTTACCTAAGGTACTAATGACAGGTTATGAGCCCTGTTCGTGCTATGCCACTGACGCTATCGATCCCCCATTCCCTCGCCATGCCCACTATACTACCGTACTATGTCAGTTCCGGTTCGTCTTTCTTGGCTTTCGACAAGCCCCGCGGTGAAAGCAACTATACTGAGTGGAAGAAGGCAATGCGAGCTGTCCTGCGATCCCTCAGGCAGTGGGCATCATCACCGGTTCTGTCACCGTCCCTACCCCCGTCGATCAAGATACTCCAACACTCCTCGACACCAGCCCTACCAGCATCACATTGTACATGGCCGAAATCGATAAATCCCTCAGTAGGGCGAACCGTATCGACGAACTTACATGGAGATCCCGGGACTTGGTCAATTGCACGGAGCTCGATGAGCAGAGGATCTTGTCGGCCACTTTTGGTAATACCCCTGAAGGGAAGTATACCATCGTGCAGATTCCAAAAGGTGAGTCCACAAAGACAATGGTCTGTGGTGTCGTCGCTGAGAACATGCTGACATCGTTCCTATGGCTCCTTGACCTGGACTTCAATCACTCTCCGCCATCTCGGCTATTAGACTACAACCTGTTCTTCCTTCAAGCCACATCCCCCAGCCCGCAAAACACCGAATGGGCTAAGGAGAGGTTTGAAACCATAACGTTTGTACTCAATCCCCCGGGTGAAGAAGAAGTCAAAGAAGCGTCTGTATTTTATTCTCTCTTTCTCCACCCATAACATTGATTGCACCCGATTATATACAGGCCTGAGTTATACCCTCGCTACAGCGAATTTGCCAGCAATATCCAACGTACATTCAGGCGGTACGGCTGCAACATGCGCACCCTTTACGCCATTCTCGTGGGCGGGGAGAAGAAGGCCGTCAAAAGAAAGCTACGCGAGATGATCGCTGGCATCAACCTCTCAGCAGCCCAGAAGATGGTTGAAACCGGTTCTGAAGTTTCCGAGCACACGTCGTACTCCATTATCCAGACATCATGCCCTCACCAACCCAAACCAGGCGATGTCATGGAGCGCTCTATTTCCAGCTATGTCGTGTGGAAAGTGTCAGAATATTGCTGTTCTCGTCATAATAGGTACGGTTTGGGTTTAATTATGATTCCTGATATTGGTCATATGCGGGGTTATAGATCCGTTTCCGTACATTCTGACACTGGTTTCATGTATGGCTCGGCTATTATTACTATATAAGTAGTCCTACCATAGAAGTAGATAGAACAAGAAAATAAGGGAGTTTCATTTTCCGTCAGAAAGCCCTTTACAAGCGTTACGGCACATTGCATCTCGCCCAGCAAGCGATTCCGCTTCGCCTCTTTCAGAGTGCCCCAGAGACTGCCTCGGCGGTAGGATGGTTGTGGAAAGGGCGATATCACACTCGCTTCTGGAGTGGAGGTGACTTTACTCTTGTCCCAATGCAAGTCAAAGGAAATCATCTCATTCGAACCAAAGCGTCCAGGCAGATCACAATCGACCCCATGACCCCTACATTAATCAACCCAACGTCAGCCTGCAATCTTGGCAAGTACTACATCCCCCGCGCTAAAAACAATCCAATGTTTGATGCATGCGTTCTGTTTGAGCGGTCACAAATTGCCCTCCAATTTACCGTCTCAGCCTCACACTCTATCAAACCTGGGGGTTTTGAGATACTTAAAGGAGTGCTGCCGAGTCTCTGTGACGAGCAAGCCTTCGTCTTTGTCATTCCCAAAGGCAGGGAAGAGAAGTTCAGCTGTGATAAACCATCCGGCGATCTGCAGAACAAGTTTAAGTACTATGTGCTCCCGTTGGAAGATATGATGGGAGTATTGCCCGTCCTCAGCGGACATTTGAAAACTGAAAACTCGCAACCCCCTTAGTCATGCCACCAAATGATCCCAGTGGCTCAAGCAGCTCACCTGTGGAGAATGAAGACGCCATGGATATAGAAAGCGAGGAAAGCGATGAGCCGTTGGTCCGCTCGGGCAGTAAGTCGGTCTGCTCCTGGTGCCACCACTTACTAAGGGCATATAAGAACACAGGAGAGAGGAAGAGGAAGAGGATGCAAATGGCCCCATCGATTCGTATTCTCCACAGAGATACCGAAGGGACTGGGCCAGCAAGGACACTGCGAGACGGCCGGTCAGTGAATCTATCAGCTGGTGGTCAGGATCGCGAGGGTCGGCTACTGGGTGCTGAAGAAAATCGGAGGTCCTATTGGCGATTGCACACCCACAAGCATAATGGTCCAGAATTCGGGAGCGCTGGAGGCGTTCTCATCAGACGACTCAGCATCCATCATATCAAACTATCACCTTATAATCCGCGTGTCAAGTGCTGACAGGATCGTGGAGAAAGGCCACGACTCATTTCGTCAAGTCCCCCTAAGGCGAGCTTGCGGCGGCGGCAACTGGACCCACGCGTTCTTTCACGTGATATTCGTCGAATACGAATACACCCCTGGGAAGAACGCTCTAGGTACTATCTCGTTCATAGACACGAACCGCCCTACGAGCGTGGTCTTGGGTTCTCTTCGAGGAGCGATTACGGCTAATAGAGATGCGAGGAGACTATACGCGTCGGTTTCGATCCCATTGCGAACTCGCGGTCCTAACGTGCCAACTTGCCAACGTGCTGCCGAATGTTGGAGCGAGAAAACCTGGACCGCCCGCGGTGAGTACAAGCAACCACAATTCCGCCGATGAGGCAAGGTCCAAGAGTGGTAGCTACATGGTAGCCAAGGAATTGGACTAGTCGCAGGTGGGTGCCTGGAGAGCGCCCAAGGAAGGCACATGTGATAATCCTTAACTTGGACTCCCAAATGACTCAAGAGCCGTTAAACCTTAGCTGCTTCCTTATTGGCGATGACAACACCTTTGTGGTCGAAATCGATGCCAGTAAGCAGGTGGGCAATTTAGTCAATGAAATCAAGAAGGCAAGAGGACGCCTCAACGACGTCGAACCTACCAGCATCACATTGTATATGGCTGAAATCGATAACTCCCTGGATTGGGCGAACTTTATCGACGAACTTCAACGGAGATCCCAGGACTTGGTCAATTGCATTAAGCTCTCTGATGCGGAGAGAAGCTTGTCGGTCATTTTTGGCAATACCCCTGAAGGGAAGTATATCATCGTGCAGATTTCAAAAGGTGAGTCAATAAAGACGACAACGGTCTGTGGTACCGTAGATGAGACCGTGCCGACATCGTTCCTATGACTGATGCCGTTGGCCCATGTTTCCACCCAGACCCTCCGGAAGGCTTTAAGGTGTTCAAACACAATGACTACCTTCGCGATCTCTATAAAAGATTTTGGGGTCAACCAGAGAAAATTGATGCCGTCCAACCGAGGAACAGCATCCTTTTCGACTCTAGTATGCTGACTATGGGTCCACAACTTTATGTCTTCGACCAGTACGTCTACTTGCGACACCGGATCGATGCAGTTCGACAACGCAACACCTCCCGAAAGAGGTCTGTCATTATTACAGGAACCCCGGGCATTGGTAAGGCGTTCTACCTACTATCTCCATCTGACATCACCTCTAGGTAAAACCGCCTTTCTTCACTACTATCTTGCACATCTCTTTTCCCAGAAGGAACGTGTGCTCCTCTTCAGTGATGGCTCGCTCTATCTCTTCGAAGACATGAATGCTATCTTCAGGACGAGCTCCATCGAAGACGTTCCATTTGTAGACTACTTGGATGTGCCCTGCCTCGTTGACCTGGACTTGAATCACTCTCCGCCATCTCGGCTATTCCGATCCAACCTGTTCCTCCTTCAAGCCACATCCCCCAACCCGCAAAACACCGAATGGGCTAGGGCGAAGTCTCTAACTATGACGCTTGTACTCAATCCCCCGGATGGAGAAGAGGTCAAAGGAGTGTCTGTATTTTATTCTCTCTTTCTCCACCCTTGACATTGATTGCACCTGATTATATACAGGCTTGGGTTGGACCCTCTCTACGACGAATTTTCCAGCAAAATTCAGCATGCATTCAACCGGTACGGCTGCAACATCCGGACCCTTCACGACATTCTCGTGGGCGGGGACAAGGAGGCCGTCAAAAGCAGGATACGCGAGACGATCGCTGGCATCAATCTCTCAGCAGTCCAGAAGATGGTTGAAACTGGTTCTGAACCTTCCGAGCACATGCCATACTCCATTATCCAGACATCGTGCCCTCACCAACCCGAACCAGGCGATGTCAACTACTATCAAAGCGATGACATGGAGCGCTCTATTTCCAGCTATGCCGTGTGGAAAGCCCTTTACAAGCGTTACGGCAGATTGCTTCTCGCCCAGCAAGCGTGTGAAAAACTATCCGGCGATCTGCTGAACAGGTTTAAGTACTATGTGCTCCCGTTGGAACACGATGGTGGTGAGTATTGCCGTCCTCAGCGGACATATGAAAACTGAAAACACGCAACCCCCTTAGTCATGCCACCAAATGATCCCAATAGCTCAAGCGGCTCACCTGTGGAGAACGAAGACGCCATGGATATAGCAAGTGAGGAACGCGATGAGCCGTTGGTCCCCTCGGGCAGTAAGTCGGCCTGCTCCTGGTGCCACCACTTACTAAGGGCATATAAGAACACAGGAGAGAGGAAGAGGAAGAGGATGCAAATGGCCCCACCAAGGTGAGGAGGAAAGGACAGGATAAGGATACAAAAGACCCGGCGCCGGTCAGTAGGAAAACCAGGGCGACGAAGAAGGCTACGGGAGCCACTGCGCAGGCCACCAGTTCGGCCGGGCCGTCGATGCGGACCAGGGCTAAAGCCAGAGGAGCGGCCACTCGTAGGTAGACATATCGATGCTTGAACGAGGACTATAGCTCGGTCTACAATTTATACGCTTGCCCAGAGTTCTGGCTGAATCGCACGACCCAGATGTGATATAGACCAAAACTCCAATCCATATCAAAGCATAAGACTGCCTATTTACACTGAAAAGCGTAAACGCAGAAAGGGTGGGGGCACTGCAGATGTATGGATAAGAATGCACCATGCTGTCGGGTGTTAAATACCCAAACTCCCAAGACCTGGGACACATCGAAACTCTAGGGATCACTCTCGCCCCATCCCATCTCCACATCCTGACTGTCGTTCCCTGCCTCTCTAGAGCGCAACCACGGCGGATTAGGGGGGTATAAAGCAGTGGTCAGAGGCCCGTGGGGGTTAGGGTTGACTGTGGTGGCGGCGCTGGGCACACTAGCCACCACAATCCCTCCTCCGCCACTGGTCGTCGTATCGTTTGAGGCTGGTGGTGTTGGGACCACTTCAGGACGAAACGCCGATAGCCTAAACCTCTGCTGCTGTTGAGGAGACTGAGTGGGCCGTCCTTGCGGTGGCGACGGTTGAATAACCAAACTACTCCTTACCATCCCGCTGAGTTCGCTCGCACTCCCACCGCCATCGTTCCGCCTAAGCCCAACACCAGTCATCGCACTCTGGAAATCAGAGTACGAATCATGCCGCTGGTGATGGGGTCCATTCCCCGAGGCATTCCGTGATGCCGAAGTGGAGACCGCATTCGCCGCATTCGAAGTAGACGGCGTCGGTCCCGAGCTAGATCGCGTAGAGGTCTGCCGCCCCGGAAAGTTGTTGAGTAACGTGCTCCACCGATTGCTCCTACTCGAAGCTGTCGAAGGCCCAGGTCCACCCTCTGCATTCGCCTCGGGGACAGCAGCGATCCTCAATTGCCCGTGCTGCTGTTGCTGAAGTGGGGGCTGATACTCGGGCCCTACTGGTTGGGTATTGGAGTTGGGAGTCTGTCGCGCGTGCGAGCCGCCACTATTCGTGCCATGACCTAACGCCCTGACAAGGGAATCACCCAAGCTTCGAGCAATACGTCCTCCTGTGCCACGCCGTTGTGCTGTGGGTGGAGTTTGCGTCCCACTTGGCCCAGGCGAGGATGAACGCTGTGAACGTTGCATAGGGAATGATGTCGGTCCCACCTGGCTGTTCATGTTCGGGTTGATACTTGTGTCGGGTAAAGGTTGCGGTTGAGGATGTTGAAGTCTGGTCGTCGTGGGCTGAACGGTACCAGCGGTAGATGGTCTCGTTGTGGTAGATGTTCCCATCCCAGTGGAGGCGTGAGTAGCACCAGGCCGTCGGTTTTCTCCGTCGTCTCCACCAGTGGGACCGGAAACAGCAGCGTGCTCTCCCTCTCCCTCCTCTCCATCCCTCGCACTGCACCAATACCGATGTCCCATACTCCACGCCTGACTTTGACACTCCTTACCACAATACTTGGCTTTGCGGCATCTACCCACGAGAGCTCATCAGCATCGCCGCGACAAAAAGTAACAGACGATTGGCATACCTCCGACACTTTGCAAACTCTCTTGGTGCGCTCTCCCACTTCCCACATAACATGTTCGCACACTGTCGAATACCGCCTCGACTCTCATCCTTCCGGCACGCATTGCGCATGATGACCGCCGCCCAACTCTGGATCTCTGGCGGGATAGTCGGAATAATCAGCCCAGGGTGCTGAGAAAACTGGCTCAAGCTTGGACGGAACGTGAACCTTTCGACGAGGGAGAAGAGAGTTGTCGGTGTTTGAGGACTTGGGAGTGGTGGAGCATTGGGTGCAAGTTGCAGCCATGGCGGTGGGGTAGGGGCGACGCGCTGCTTGTAAAATTCTTGGCGGACGTGGGGGTACTTTGTAAGGTATGCGAGAAGTTGAAGAGCGCGTAGGACGTCTTCTTGCCGGAACGGTCCTGCATCACCAGCAACAATGCGAATTCGGTGGCGAGTAGAGTTCGTCCCACCAGGGTTTGGACCAGGGGTAGGCTGAGATGGACTGGCAGTACCAGTAGGTGCGTCATTCACGCCCACTCCAACGCCACCATCGATATTATTAGCGGTGGGATCAACTACCTCACCAGTTGCATCTGCGATCGTCCTCAGTACTGCACGGGGTGTCTCGTCTGGCATAGTACCTGCAACAGCAGCAGCAGCACCGACAGCCGCCGCCGCCGCATTCGCTGCATCCCCACCAAACTGTGTGCCAGCGAACACCTGGGCGCCATCGACCGTCATTACCATGTTCACAGCAGCCATAACGTCTACTTCCATATCCCCCCTACGATCCCCCATATTCTCGGGTTGCGGGTCCGCGACGGCGACGGGTCGTGCGAGCGTGGCAGAAAACTCCGCGGTTGTTGTCGTCGCGTCCATCTCCGCGTCGGAATCTTCAGTATTTTGGCCTGAGTGGTCTGTACCTGCATTCCGGGGGTCAACTGAAGGATCCCGCGAGGCGTTGGCTCCTTCATCGGCGGGGCGGCGGGGCATCAATGTCCCGGAGCGTCCGCGCACTTGGTGAGCCGCATTCTGTGTAGGAGCGGGCTGGGTGGCAGGTGGAGATCCTACTGAGGAAGGGGTTGGTGTGTCGGTGGGCGTAGGGATGGGCGTAGGGAGAGCCGAGCCGGTACCGGATGATGAGGTTGGGGGAGTTACCACGGAGGTTGTTCCGTAAGCATCGTTGGGGGCGCGTGGTTGGGACTGCTGAGATACTGCCTGAGTAACCAAGGTACCATGAAGAGCTAGGCGGGGAGAAATAGCACGCGGTCGTTGTGTTATTGTTGCAGAACGGGATGCTCGCGGTGGGAGGGTCTGGGGACCAACGTAAGTCTCCTGCGACTGGTCATCCTCCACTACTAGAATAGTTTCAGGTTGTGGTCTTGGGGTGTTCGACTGCTTCTTTTTCTGGCGGCGTGGTGGGAGCGCTAGGGGGAAACCCTTGGCAAGGAGCCATGTTTCGAGCAGGGCAGCGACGACTTCGAGGGTACCCGCCTGGACAACTCTGGTTCTTACTGCTTCTGAGCCCCTGACGCCGATGTTGACGATGGACTGGAACGCGAGGGAAAAGCGCTGGGCAGCTTCGCGATCTACTGGGCGGCCTGGAACAAGCGCAGGTGTCTCATCCTCCCCATTCCATGGTGGTAGGAGACCATAGAAGAGAGCAGGATCCTGCGCTGGAGGGGGATTCGTGCAGAAGTTGCGGAGGATGCGGACGAGGCGTTCGAGGCCACCATCGCGAGTAAGGATCTCTCTGATCTTCGGGGACGTCGCAGTTAGGTGAACAAGGTGTGCAAGTGAGTTGAAGAGAGGAAGAGGTGAGGTGCAGTCCAGCCCTGCCAGTTGCAGTGCGAAGTCAGCAGTTGGGTGGCGATAATAATACCAGTAATATTGCTATTAATGTAGGACTTACCTCTGCGGTCATAGAGCCTCGAAGTAATCAAGAGGCATGCCTGGTTCTGCACAGGGCTGCACACATTCGACTGCCGCATGCTGACGGCAAAAACCCGTAGTGAGTCTTATATCTCGTGAATCAAGAGTCGTTCGACAATCTGAGTACTGTCCTAAGGCGAAAAGCTCGGCCGAGAGGAAATGGCCTGGAGTGGTGGGTGTCAACTGGTGTTGCGCCATCATCTAATCTTCTCGGTAACAAATTACGAGAATGACATGCTTAATCACTTGTTATTACGCATATTTATCCTCCTCCTTATCGCCTCTATCCACTCCCAGCCCAACAGCCACCCCAACACATGAGCAGGCTCTCCCTCCCGCCTCTGATCCAACCCGTATATCTCCGTAAGGTCCATTAATATTCATTCCTATCTCCTTCTTACTAATCACCACCGGCTCCTATTCTCTCGTCTTCGTAATAAATGGGCACGCGATCTGAAACACCAAACAATATTACTATGGTGGCTCAGTCCGCAAGTCTTCCTATGAATCTATAAGCCCAAGTACGGGTATCTGTCAGCACAAACCAGAAATATGTGCTGACGATCAGCCGTGTTTCGTGGAGGCCCGAGCATGAGCCAGGATAGCGCAGTGGGAGACCACCCCGCCACAACCGAAGATATTTGCGATGTTTGTGTATATGAGGGTTTTGAACTAAATCACTGAAGCCCCAAAGTTGAGAACGAAGCACCTCAAACCGTCGGCCGAGTTTTGGAGAGAAAATCGTCATCTCGAACAGGGAGGGATACTATTACCTGTCTCGCTAACATGGTAACCATGAGAGAAAGAAACGGAGAAGGGTGAAGGATGCGCACCTTCGCAGTTCTGCAACTTTGACAAGCGGCCCTAGAGCGGGTATGTAGGGCTCTAGAGATTTGACGTGTCCCACGGGCTGGGACATATGGTGCCTGATGCACAGCGATGCACAGCGTTCGAAGAGAGTTCCCAGTGGCACCGCCCCCCTACCACGTATCCAACGTGGGGTGAGTATTCTGGTGCAGTGCTATGTCCGCTCGGATGAGTAACCACGCGCAGTCAGGCCGCCTATCGTCGTAGGGAGCATGCTGACCGAGTATGCCGTCCTAATCCGCTGCAGAACTAACGGCGCGGCTGCAAGCCCCCGTAGATCGAGCCCTCAACCCCGTCGCTATAGATGGCCCACTCCGAATATGGCTCGGTGGTGAGTGGCTCATCACTGAGTTTGGGAAGATCGCAATACACCTCTGCGGCACTATCGGACATTTGTAGGTCAATGGGTGGAGAAAAGAGCGGAAGAGAATATTGAGAAATGTATTAGTGGAATTCCCATTGCGTTGGCATGCCCCAAAAAAACTCACGATAATTCGCTTTTTCAGACAGGCACTGCCGAAATTTTGTCTAATAATCCACGACTAGAACGGACTCTGGATCGCCCCAATTATATTTAAGAGAGACGGAGGTTGACAATGGACCTGAGAAAGGGTGGCCATTGAGAATCGTACTGGGTGTGCCTGGGTTATAGCCCGCAGAGAACCAGGGGAGTGGCCCTTGCTATCATACGCTATTTCATATAGCTCAATATTTCCTAGACAAGCTGGTTACGTTACTATGGTCAAAAACTGGCAGAGACTTTTGTCAGTGGCATTCGAATTGGCGTCTGAGATAATACCGTCCTTTTGATATGCTAGGACGCACATGTAAAGCACCCTACATACTCTCGTTTGGACTTCTGATACTTCTCTGTGGCATCGTGAAATAAGTGTGCGACGAGTGATCCTGTGCTAGTCCTTCGCTAGAACCAAGAATCCAATGCGACTTGATGGTACATATCTATAGAGCGACGTATAACCCTGTTTTATGGTGAAGACTCACGCCCATAATGATAAGACTAGAAAATCCTTGGCACGAGACTCCTGCTTGCGGTCTACGATTATGAGATGGGTGCTGCTAAATATTGAAGCAACACGCCACAATTGTCCCAAGCCCTCAAGAGACTTTGCTGCGCTGACACGTTTCTGCCTTATCGAGCTGTTCGTTTATCTTGTCTGATGCTCGAAACCAGCTGCTGGATAGAGCCCGTCGAGTGTGATGTACAGTAGAGAAGTACACCAGTTATTCCACTTGAGCCGCACCACAAGTATGCGCTGCGCCATCAATAGTCTCGCATCGTAAGGGGGCAAAGTGCGACTTAAACTTGACGGTCGCCCATCGCAGATCCGCCATGTTGGAACAGGGCCACTCTGAGGTGATAGAAATTCTGGAGAATCAAGACACCAAGATTTCGGAAGACGCTCGGGTCCGATTCACTGCGGCTGGGGCGAAGCGTCGTCCTCTCTGCCTCAATCGGCCATTCTGGCATACCTTTGGTGCATTTAAACGGCTTTAGCCCTTCCAATCTGTCGTGTGGACCTCCTGTCTTCGTCCATGACCGAACTGCTCGAAATTCGAATACGGTCTTTTCGGCCGCTGGCTCTCCATCTGGATAGTTCCGCCACTCTCTAGCGTGTAGGAGGTAGACAGCACATGTCATACTTCTCACGACATGCACTGCGATTCAGGAATACGCAATAGTTCGGACGTGGTGGCAAGCGTCTACTGATAAGTCAGTCGACCTCTCGCCACACTTCCCGTTTCACATAAAGGGTATACATTTGCTTTCGAACTTCTGGGAGCGGTGAGCCTGAGGCATCTGTCCCTCGTTGCTGCGCGGACAGCCATGCTCTTGATTCCTCTTTCGGAATGGGCTCGCCGTATTTTAGATACATGAAGGTCCCTGCAAAGGACCTGTATTCTCACGAGCAATTTCCCGCCTTCTCAATGAGCACCGACGAGCCACAGTGCAACCCCGCGTTTCTTTCTGAGGTCGCTCTGGCGTTCAAGACCGCCATCGTCCCAGGTGAACGCCGCCAAGTAGACGTCATGTACTACGATGTGTTTACTGGTCGTGAAGCCGTAGACGTGCTCTGTGCCCTACTGCAAACGTCGGATCGGAGACTTGCGATGTTGGTCGGGCGGGAGGTGGAGGAGCAAGGACTCTTCCACGACGTCAACTATGTCCACCACCTGCGAGATGATTTAAACAAGCTGTACTGCTTGATGCGTGAGCCATCTTCGAACGCCGGTGCTCAATCGACTTTTGAAGAGGGAGGCGCTAGGCAGCAGACACCATCTGGCATCTACACGCAGCTCACTGGATGTTATTCACCGATATGTGGCCTCGAAGATGAACCAGAGGGGTGTTACAGCCCACTCTGCCCCACCTTCCCTCAATCGACCGAAGGAAAGGAAGCCGGAGATTATGGAAACACTTTGGAGGCCGAGGAAGATAGCGACAATGGCTGGGGCGAGTCGGAAGATAGCTCGGGAGAGGCATTCATGGCACGAGATTCAGTTCGCGGTTGTTGCTATTCGCCTGCATGCACGGCCGGTGGATACTGTTACAGTCCAACGTGCATCAAGGTCTCGAACACGGATGCAGCCCTGAGGCTGGCTGAGTGGCGCATCGCTCCGGGGATACACAGCCCGATCACGGCAGCGTCCCATATTATTGCCAGTTGATAACGGCTGTTTCACCTATACATAGATACAGTGACGCTTTAAACCCCGATTACATACCTAATCTCACGGTCTTCTGTAACTCATCTGCATCATCACCTCTTCTCTTCCATCTAGATCTACTTGTTTCCTCTTTTAATGGACCATACCAATCGATTATAAAGCGTCAGCCTCCAATCCGCTTGACTCGTGGCTGTAGTGCTTTCTTACATTCAATTTTTGACATATACCGTAACAAAATATGGTCAAGTATCAAGCCTCGCTCGTTCACGGCGTTCCGCCTATCACCGGGGCTTATTGAATAACCCATTTCGTTCATGTAGATACACGCAGACATAGACAATTGGGAGACGATACTGATTCTTCCATTATTTCGGCACATTCCACGTTTCTCCTAGAACACACTCTTCTCGATTGAACGTAATTCAAGAGATCACAAACAGGGCAAAGCTAAGCGTATACAATCGGAAATCACAGCCCTTGTGGAATGTATTTAATCGTTACGACCCGCGACAAGGCAACTTGCCTGCCTCATATCTTTCAGCAACTACGAGCTTCAAAGAAGAGAATGGTCTTGACGCAAAGGTGTATTAATGCCCCGTGTCCCCGATGAAGCTGACCACCTCGGTTGATAGTATTTTGCATACCGAAGGAGAGTCTAATATATATATGTATGCCTTGAGTATCGTTTTGTCTCCTGCACCGCCTGGTCGATTAATTTTGACTGTCAGACGCTGGGTGGCTGAGATGTCCACCTAGAGTTCGGAATTCACTCCCCTACCATGGCGTCCGATACATGTACATCACATTTCAATGTCCATTTATAGAAGTCACCACAACACAATCAGCGTGTAGCCCTCAGTTTTCGTTTTCGAACATTAATAGGTGATGAGGATCGATATTTATTGATTATAACATCCGGAACTCTCTTCTTGATTCATTGATGTTGTTATTCAACGTGTGGTATCGTTGAGGGACGTCAGGCGCTAAGCAACTTCTTCTCCAGCCCTCGACGTTATTCGCTCCAACTTTAATCTCATTGCCGAAGCTCTTTCCTGAATTGGAAGTCGCTCTTGTAGGCTGGCGGTCCTTCCTGTCAATCGAGGGGCACGCGAACTATGCGAAGTTTGTATCACGGCACCCCCTCCACAGGGAAATTGAACATGCACTCCTCTCGATTGCCCATTCACCCATCCCTATGCGCGCTGTTCGCGCCCACCTATTGACCGCATGGATGTAACCTAGAGTAACATACCGATCCGATGCATATTAGTGATAAGCACTTGGTTGT
>Ga0307515_10014285_pt1 | contig 14744 bp, 7 predicted proteins | sample 17_EM_MG_FD_194513 | JGI IMG/M metagenome (GOLD analysis project Ga0307515, IMG submission 194513) | Populus trichocarpa ectomycorrhiza microbial communities from riparian zone in the Pacific Northwest, United States - 17_EM | ecosystem: Host-associated > Plants > Roots > Unclassified | place... | reverse complement strand
TTGTGCCAAGAAAGTACTTGCTGGCAATGATGGAAAAAGTGAAAACATGCTATTGCTGGAAATGATTTCTTATTCTGAATAACCTGTCTAAGGAAAACAGTGAAGATTTGTGCCTTGATCTAAATTCTTGGAAGTAAATCTATAACTTTGGCCCTGAAAAGAAAAGACAGTCTCCTTAGGATTCTATTTATCTTCATCAAATTCTCTCCAACAGGTGAAAATGATTCCATGACCACTATGTTGTTTGTTTTTAATTCATAATTTGGAAGAGACAATATGCCTTATCATAATAAGAACTTACCATTGACCATGTGTCCTACTCATCTACTCTTTAATACTTCCTTTTCTGTTGAATCATGGAAGAAATGATAAGAAAAGTTGGGAGTTGTGGTATTATATAATACCTGAAGAGGCAGTTCCTGCAAAAACAGCCTGCATGTACTGTTTTGGAAGCTTTCCAGCTGCTCCTATCAAACTTCCTCCTATCAATCCATCAGCTATACCACAAACCACGACTGATGCAACTGTCACACCATAGGCTACATTTGATCTCCCTTCTGGCCCACTGCCACTCGAAGACCAGTCTATTAGTGGAGCCACCATTAGAGAGAGTACAAAAATGCAAAATCCCATGTTCATTCTTAATCTGTAACTTAGATGCTTGCTCCAGCCACCCCAACTCACGACTATTAGTAGAACAAGAACAGAAGAGCTCATGTAAGCTACAGAAAAGACCTTCTCAATGTGCTTGGTTGGATAGAGATAGCCAAAGTAATCAATAGCTGTGATAAAAGCGTTCCATGGAAGCAAATTACCAGCACCAAGCAGAAAATGGATTATATAAGCAATTTTGTAGGTGTCCCTTGTCTCAGGATGATCTCCAGCTCCTTTCTCACCTTCCATTTTTTGCATTCTTGCAGTCATCTTATTACTTACAGTCTTCGGTCTTAATATAGGCGGAACTAAATGTTTCAAATTTGCGATATGTCATGTTGATTAGAAAGGCATAAACAAGCTGAGATGATGAAAGAAACTCTGCCTGGCTAGCTGGGGCCTATACTTGTCATAAAGTATTTGCTCATCTTTATATAGCGCAACTAACAAAATAAGGAGGTCACTTATGGAGGTCGCACATGCATGACATGCTATATAGTCACTTATGCAAACCCTGTACAACTAGTGTTAGTTTAGGATTTTTTTTTTAACCTTGTTAGCTTGGGATTTTTTTTTTCATTGTGCTACTTGGAGAAAAAAAAAACTAACCAACAACTTCCTAACATGAGCCAGTAGGCCTAGTTGACAGCTTCACATAGTTTTTTGTTTTTTTTTTCTCAGATTTGATTGATGGGCTGGTTATGGAATCAATGGGGATAATTCATGTAGGGAATTATGCAGTGCGAGGACATCAATGGATGGGTGACGTTAGAAGCACCTTTAAGTGCACTACCTGCACATCGTGTAGGTTTTGATGGCAGTGTGACTTAGCCAGAATCTTACAAAAACTATTTGCTAGTTAGTCACCAATAATCTATAACCACTGAGCTCTAGCAATTATTGGGTCCATTTGAAGTCAGATCACAAGTCTTTTCCAGATTTTCAACATCTTCCTGCAGATCTTTTCACAAGTTGCAGGACAATCATTTGCTAATGAGAGGGGAAAGAATCCAGTATCAACTCATCCGCTAATTTCTTTGTTAAAGCCCTTTCGGCTTCATAGCAAGTATTTTTCAATGCAAGATTTGATTTCTCTCTAATTTTAGTATCTCTAAAGGGTTTACACTTGTGCCAAACTGGTCCTGTCAAGGGTGGTGCCTTGAAGTGAAAGGAAAGCTCTTTCGGCTTTCGGTGTGAATTAGGTCCTTCCTCTGTATGATTATCATGCGGAACTTGATTTTGTCCTCAGATGTCAAGAGATGTTCAGAACTGTAGATATTGATTCCCCCAAGCCCCCTTTAACATCTGTCAATACTGCTATTATAAGCTGCAATCATTCCTTACCTTTCTTCTCTTTTTTCTGCTACTTTATGATGACAGGTAACCATCAACAGCCCACCATCGTCCCCGCAACCTGGTGGTAAAATCCTACCTTAAAGAAAGGCTTCTTTTACAAAATCTTACACAAAAATGTACGTACCATGATGATGATGATGATGATGTTATTCTGCTATTGGTTTGAAAAATATTAATGTTTCTGCCTATTCAGAATTTTTTCAAACTCGATGATGGAGACAGACATGAGAGAATAGTAATGGATACAACATTTGCAACTGTTAACTAATTATAACACAAAAGCAGCTAATGTTTGCCATTCTTCAAAATTGTCTGCAGCAATTCAAGAGCATGTCATAGCAGAACTTTTAGACCATAAAGAACACAACAACAAAAAAGCAAGCTAATGCTGGCCATACTTCAAAATTATTTAGCTACAACACTCCATAATGGAGATGGACTTGACTTCCCTTTATGGCAATGTGACCCTAAGCATCCTAGGTGATTATCAGAATGCTGCCCGTATAAAGAAAAATCAAAAGGGCTTTTTACCTAACCACGAGCATGAAAGTTGAGAGTTGTTTATAAAAAGACAGATACTAACAAAGTGTTCTTGAGTTTATCTAGCACTTACATGATTGCTAGAATTTAAAAAATAAATAAATTAATAGACAAGGAGAAATACACAAGTGTAAAAGAAAACCCTAGAAAGGGATATGTAAAAGTTAATTTTTTTAAAAATTAATGGGGACCTCAAATATTTGTTGGACGAGGATTCTTTATGGGATTTCTGGGATTTAATTCTTATTTTCTTTTAGCTCTTTACCAAAGGTTTAGGGGCAAGATGGCATGGATGTTCTTCAAATTATAATCTTCCCCTAACTCATTCTTTGTAAACAATTATACCAGTCGGCAGTTATCCCGTATGCGTTTGATTACCGTATAAATAATGAGAAAAAAAAAATGGGGACAATGAGATATATTTTTCTTTATTTTTGTTTTGGGAGTATAAAAAGTTAAAAACTCAATTTAAAACTATTCTAAAACATATTTATTTTAAATAGCATTTGATGATTATGGTATAAAGAAAGAAGAAACAAACAGACTTGGGACACAGAGACATGCACCATAGGCTTCGAAAGAAAATAAGAAAAACAATCAATTTAATCGGGGTTAAAATATTAAAACCCACAATCCTAATAATAAAACTAAAATATCGTTATAGAAAGAAAATTAAAATAGATTATAAAGCTTAATTTCCAACCAACTCAATTTTGAATGACGAAATTAAAAAATATTCAATTAAAAAAGGATACAAAAATACCCTGAATTAACTCATGTTAATTTATTAAGCACAATTCTTGAATCATGAGGTCAAAATAACTAAATAAAAAAATAAAACAAATAATAAAATATAATTTTCAATCAAATCTAATATTAAATGATAAAATTAAAAAAACAATTAATTAAGAAAAAGAAAAAAAATCCGAATCAATTTGGTTAACTTGCCAAACCCGTGATCCATGTAATGAGAGTAAAATAACTCAATAAAAAAAATACAATATTAAAGAATGATTTTTTAAAATAAAGCATTAATAAAAAAAACAAAATATTATTCCTAAAAACAAAATAAAAACCTCTTCTCATTTTTAAAGTGAGATAGCCCCTCCACCCTAAATTCCTCCTATTCTTTCATGGATTGAACATAAAACCTCCAAATATAATCCTAAAGTTTTTAGACATTAACAAAAAATCAAAATTGAAGGGTGGTCTAGAATAGTGTTGGAGCAATGCTTTTTTCGTTTTGATCTTCACACTTCCTTTATCATTGATTTAGTCATTCAATTACAAAATTGATAGCTAATTCCTTTTTATTTATTAACCAGGGTTAAAATTAAAAGAAAAGGAACCAAAATGGAAAATGTGATGAAAATAGATGGTATGTTCAAAGCTAGCTTAGTCCTCCAATTTCCAAAATGATACCTTTTTGGCCTCATAATTTTTTTCCTCTCAAATTCAGTTTTGGTATAAAACTTTATTTTTGTTATTTTTTAGTTTTTATTTTGTGAGAGAAGAAAAGGAGCATCATCGAATTTCGATATAGAAAGAGTTATTGTTTTCACGAATTTTGACCACGAAAATTATTGCTCTTGGTATTCATAGACTCTTTTTGATGAAAAGAGTTTGATAGTGATTATTTAAAACCTTAATATTGCTTGAAAATAGATCAAAGTTGAAAAAGAAAATCTAACTCAATTTGATTTCGTATTTTTGATCATTTTTTTGGGTTTCTTAGGTTGATAAATTGATTTCTAGATGTTATAAAAGTGTTTATAAGATTTTTTTTGTTATAATGGGTTAAGAAAGGGTTTTTAGGGTAAAAATCGTTTTGATGTGATTTTCCAACCATCACACTAATGGCTAGAATTAAGGCAGACAAATGACATGTTGTTTGATTTATTTTTTTAAAGTCCATCCTCCCTTTAAAAAAAAAAAATACAAGGCCTAAGCACATAGGCCCGGCCCTGAAGGCCCACGTGTCTAGGCTCTTTTTTTAGAGACCTAGAAGCATTGGGCCACCAAGCTCACGTGTCTGGGTTTTTTTAAGCTTTTCTTATAATAATTTTTTTTATTTTATATTTGAATACAAAATAAATATAATAAAAAAATTATAAGACCCCATTGAATCCATGATTATAAAATCCTAGGTGAGATTTTTATACCTTTATTTAGTCAATATCTACAAGGTTATGCCCAAATTAGAAATTTATCTAATTTCAAATGCCATTGTTTTCATTTTCTTTCCTCTTATCAATCAATTCTCAATAACACACAATGCAACTATTATTTGAATTCGTTTTCATTCATCCATAATATTTGTAGTTATTAAATTCAATTTAAGCCTTATTTGGGTTGATTTTTCAGTTGCATATGATAAATTATTAAGGTTTTATTGATATGATTAATCAATACTAAAATAAATAAATAAAATGAAATGCTATTATCTTAATAAAATAATTGTCTTGTCTTTAATAAACTCAATAATTCAAAAATTAATAAAAAAAAACCCGGAATTTTTTACCTAGTTTGGTCTAAATCCAATTAAAAAACTAAAGTTATATCTACAATGGTAAATATTTTGTTTGATTTTGCGTTTTAAAAATATTTTTAAAAAAATTTAAGATTTTGTTTTTTTTTTTTTGCTTTGGTGTCTTTAGATTATTTTGATATAATGATATTAAAAATAAAATTTAAAAAATAAAAAATTTAAATATATTTTCAAATACAAAATATTTTAAAAAATAACCATTATTACAACATAAAAAATTATCTAAATTGTTTTTAACAAGTGAAAAAAAGAAGAAGTTACTGTCACCATTAGTCGGTCCCAGATAAAAATGGTTCACCATGACAATTCGCAACGGTCACCGCAATCAATTTCTTGTCATTTTGAAAAGGAGAAAATTAAAAGGTTAAAAATATTTTTAATTCCTAGGATTTAGAAATTTAAATTTAAATCTCAATTCATATCTGTTCAAAATGTTTCAACATTTGATCCTGTAGTTTCTACAAAACTTTCAATGTAACCCTCTTATAGTTAAAATGATTAACCAAGTCTTGTTCGACTTGATTTTTGGTTTTTTCCTCTTTTATATAAATATATTTATCATGAGATATTTTCACATGATAGTTTACAAAATAAAAAGGGAGAAAAATTAAAAAAGTTAAAAGGAATTTATATTAAATATTTAAACCAAGTAAAAACATCTTGAATATTTAATTAACATGAGAAAAAAATAAACTATGGAAGTTAAGGTAAGAAATATAGTATTATACTCAATCCCACCAGCCAAAACCCTAAAAATATACATTTTTCGAATATCAATTATACAATCCATGAATGGTGAAATCGAAACTTTTATTAATATGAAGTTGAAATATATATAATAATTGAAGGACTCTAATGTAGTTTTCACCCCTAAAAAGATAATAAAAACAAGACACAGTAAAAAAAACAAGGCGCGGCCTTTCCTCCTCCTTGCTCTCTTTCTGTCGCTCTGGACCTGGTAAATTTCTACTTCCACTACGGCTGACACTGTCAGAGAAGTAAGAAATCAAATGGGAAGCACAAACGACGGCGAAACGATGTCGTTGGGACGAAAATCGATAGTGGAAGTTCGAGGAGCCGGGGGTAAATTGAGGAAACCGCCGTCGCGGAGGCCACTGGCAACACCGTATGCTCGGCCGCAGGATAACCAAGCGCAACGGCGTCGGTGGTTGTCGAAGCTGGTGGATCCGGCTTACAAGTTGATTTCTGGCGGTGCGAACTTGATTTTCCCCTCTTTCTTCTCCAAATCGGAGTCTGTGGATGACGATGCTAATCGGGAAGAAGATGACGGTCAGTTTTGATAGTCTCTGTTTTCTTTGTGATTAAGTTTGATTATTTAGGGTTTTGTATTAAGTATTTTGAATGATGATGTTTTTTTTTTTTATAAATATTTTTTGAAGCTGCCGATTTGCGATTATTTATTTATACGTTTTTATTTTTAATTTGATTAGTTATATGTTTTTTAATTTATTTATAGTGAAATCACATGAGGAGGTGGAGGAGCAGAATGCTAGTGGTGATGATGCCAATCTCACTGTTAATGTAAGGCAAAACTTTATATCTTTGTGGAAAAACATTCAAACTTTCAATTAGATAGGTTGAATTGACGAATGCTGGCCTTGAAATGAATGAAGTGTGTTGTTTGACTTGTTCCCAATTTTGAGTCTAGTTCGAAATATTTGGATGACATACTTTCTGCAACTTTCTTTTGTTGGAACAATTACTTTTCGTTTCGGGTAAGCTGATGGTTTTGTAAGGAGTAATGCTTGGTATGATGAATGGTTTTTAATGAATACTAACAATAGAGGTAGTGTTTTTTTCCCCTTTTCTATTGCAACTGTTGGATCATTTATGTTTTAGTGTATTCATGTTGAATTTGTTTAATTTATTTTGCTATATGAGTCATTACTTATTTTGAAGGTGCAGAAAAACACTTGGTATTCTTGATGCAAATTGATTGTAAACAGTAAACCGCATTTCCGTTTCTTTTTTTTCCCCTTTTTTTGTGGGTTCTTCATCTCATGTGTTTTTTGTGCTACATTTTGCTAGTTTAATTTATGTTTTGGAGAGTAATGAAATCTTCTAACAGCTTATCAGTGATAGTAATATATGTTTGTTATCTTGTGCATTTGTTCCTTTCTAACTGGTATCGGTTTAGATTTTAGAATATGAAGTTGTAAGTTTTTATTCTCTGTTTGTTTTATATTTTCATGAGCATTTACTGAAAGAATGTTATGATTGATGTATTCATGAATTATTTGTACAACAGTGTTATTATAACATAAGCTTTTCTTCGGGCTTTTTAACTTCTGGCATTTCTGTGAATAAAATAGTCTCACCATTGGGAATTATTTCTGGCAGCAAGCAGCACCCAGATCAACTGATGTAGCTGGTACTAGCAGAGCTGCAGAAATATCCAAGAGTGGTTCTGACTTTGAGGGCCATGAACATAAAAAACTTGGCATTTCTGGTCATAATGGGCTTTCTGAAATTGAACAAGTAGTGAAGGACCAAAAGTTTTCTAGGTAATGATAATTGATTACATGTGTAAATATAATCTTAAAGAAACATGGACTTTTCGTACCACTTTTGTTCCACCATTGCCATTGAACTGACATGGAGCCTGGTTGTGATGATCTAAATATGAAAAATTTATAGTTCTCTCCATCACTATGCAGGGATGAAATTAATCGTTTGATGGAGATACTTCATTCAAGAGCTATTAATCTTCCGAATGTTGAGCAAGAAAAGGAACACTCAAGCATGACTGCTAGAGATGTTGGAAGGCCTGCTGCTGCCATTGAATGTTCAAGAAAGTCAACTGAAGAAAAGCGAGAGGATATTAACACAGCTATTTGGGGAACTTCAAAAATTCAAGAAAAGAGATATTCAAGCGTGATTCCTGGAGTTGTTGGAGGCCTTGCAATCCCCTTTGAAAGTTCAACAAAGTCAACCGAAGAAAAGCATGAAGATTTGAATACAGCTATTTGGGGAAACTCAACCCCTCTTGTCAAGTCAACTGTGAGTGGAATAAATTATTGCAATCAATGTGCATTTTCAATGCAGCATGTGTTTATAAATACGATACAATGTATATTAGATGTTCAAGGCGCATGCTTCTCTAAATTCATGTACTTTGCAAGACACATGCTTCTCTAAATTCATGTACTTTCTCATGCATCAAGCACTGGATTTTCATATCAGGGAAGATACATGCAAAAGATCATTCTTGAGATTGCTTAAACATTTGTGTTTGGAACTTAATCTGAATATACATCTGCATGCAGGCACACACTCATATGAGCTATTTTTTCAGCACACCATTGGAATTAAGGCTTAAAGTAAACTTGACCAGATTATGACTTTAGGAATTAAGTTACAATTAGGACATCAGTGCTTGACAGTGTTTTTGTTAATGGCATGGCGGTCCACTTGCATCCTCCAAGGAAAAGAGTTTTTTTCTGGAAAGGCTTGAGAGGAAATTGGGAAAAAAGAAAGGACAGGAATCTAAGTTCTATTCATATTCAACATACAGACGCATATACCTCTATATTTTCTCTTTTTTTCATAATTGCTAGGAATGGTTTACTTTTGCAAATGCACAAGTGAAGTGCACAAAATTGGATGCATACTCTGTTTTCATTTTCTCATATCCATGGATAGCCTGATAGTTGTGTGTAATCTCACAGCTGCCAGATGATGTTGGAGCCTCACCAATTGATATTGCAAGGGCTTATATGGAAAACCGAGCATCAGAAGTAGGCTTTGGCTCTAAGAGTTTAATTTCAAAAGATCGAGGGGCATTAGTGATTGGCAACCTGCTTGGATCAAAGCCATTTTTGCCATCTCCTTCACCTAAGCCCTCCACATGCTGGCCAGGTGCCATGGTACAGGATCAGCGTGGGTTTGTGACTCCACAAAGTCAAAGAGGGAGATTCGGGCTTCACAATTTTCCCCGAACTCCTTATTCTAGAACTTTTTATTCAAAGTCTAAGTCCCAGGTATGTGGAATCAAGTTTTCTTATGCCAATGGTGCTTTTTTGGACGTGTTTCATCACATGTGAGATGACTCTTTTCTCTTCTACACATTTATCGGTTGCTTCAGTTACAAGGTGATCATGATAGGCCCTTGAATATGACGTCATCTCCCTTTCAGCAGCCTCAAACTCCTGTATATGGACAGGTAACTTTCTTTGTCTGGAGTCATTGTGTTTTTATGTCTTCTCTATGTAATTTATTTCAATGGGATGCCATCATGTTGTTCTGTTACCCTGGACAAGAAAATTTTAAATTTATGGACAGGTAATTTTTCCGTATTCATAGTCATCGTGTTTTTCTGTCTTGTGGATGTGATTACCATGTTCTTTTGTTTCTTGGACAAAAAAATAATAAAAAAATATATGGCATAATTGTGTGATATGTTATAGTGATTCTAGTTTTGGTCGAGACTTAACAGTCCAGTGGAATTTTAGATGCAGCATTGGCTGCATGAAAATGAACTAATTTCTTGGCCTAAGGTGAAGTCTTTTTGTCCTGTCATAGAAATTTTCTTTTGTCTGTGATTCTATGTTGCTGTTGTCTTGGTACAACTATTGTCATTATCAATAAACTTTCAAGTATTGTTCTTAATTTCAGTTTTTGAGCTTGTAGGTGAATTCAAGGGGCAATTCAGTGGATGATGTACATGGTTCTGTTGGACCCATTCGTAGGACTAGGATACGGCATAAAGCTGTCGCAGAAACTCCTTCTAGAGGGTCTGCTAGTTATCATTCAACTTTAAACAGTCCTCAGGTGGAAAACTTCAATGCCTTTGAAGGATTATTTTCAGGTGTAAAGAAGAGTACAGAAAAAGGAGGAACAAGTAGCCCCTCAAAATTTTTGGTAGCAGATAGTGAGCCACAAAGCTCCAAAGTCAGTGTTCCATCCGTTCCTCCACATTCCAGGCAGATGGCTCAGAAAATATTAGAACACTTGGAGAGAAATTTGCCAACTCCTAAAGAGAAATCTGCTGAGTTGAGGCTAGCCACCTCCTGGAAGAAATCCCTCTCCTCAAACAACAATAATAGCTTGGCCAATGGCCCCGACTCTTTGAGAAAACCAGATCAAGCTGACAAAACAAATTCAGCTCAGGCGACTGAAGATAGAGGGAATCTTCTTTTTAAGTTTGCTCCTCGGGAAGTTACTGTCCAAGCTGACTCTGCTGCAAAAGATAATACTTCAGCTTCAGACATGAAGGCTGTGCCAAATGCCGCTTCCTCGGAGTTTCCGAGTTTTCAGAAGAAGCCTCCCACTCACTCTTCAGGGAATAAACCAGTTTTGTCTTCTATTACCGTTGGCAAGCCTGATCAAAGATGGGCATTATCTTCTGATAAGACAACTTCCGGATTTACTTTCCCTGTCTCTGCAACTTCGGGTGTAAACTCTGAGCCTCCAACACCAACCATCATGCCATCAACCTCAGCCACCGTTCCGTCTCCACCTAAAGACGCATCCTCAATTCCTTCATATAGTTTTGGCTCTAAGAAGTCTGATCCTGCCCTTGTTTTTTCTTTCCCTTCAACAAGCAACGCCTCAATACCAGACAATGCATCTTCCGATCTGAAGTTCAAGTTTGGATCAGAGAAGACAACTAGGTTATCTTTCAGTTCTATAGGCAAAGATGCCATCTGCTATTAAAGAAAACAATGACATTTTTATGTTTTTTTTTTCCTGGTATTTTTAGGTATTCATCCTTTTCCAACACTTGCCAAATTAACTGCATTGAATTATTAGTTATTGACAGAACTCATGTAGTTCTTCTCATTTCTGAATCATCATCGCCCTAAGCCCGATGATTGGGGCAGGGCCCATGTCCAATCTGTTTAGGCCCAAATACCTGCCGGTGAGTTTTCTTTGGGGGAGACAAGAGTGGGTCCTTACTGGCCCCCAGCTGTTCCTTGTTGTGGATGAAACTTGATGATTTAAACAGTAAGTGGCATAAATTCTTATCACACAATTGAAGAATTTGTGTACAGAAAGGCTTTGGTTTTCAACATTAGAACATGATGCCGTGGGAATCACATGTTGCTCCCATTTTCATTGCAGGAAGAACTTGTACCCTATCAGCTAGCTTACAATTATTATTATTCACCCTGTCCCTGTGGGTTCCATCTTAACGACCATTGAATTTCATGATGCCCCACCTCTCTCCTCTTCTTTTACTGGTTTAATTTCATTTTCTTCCCTCTTGTTGTCCTTGCTACCTTAGATTGAGATCTAATTTATCTCTGGAAAGTGTGTGCATCTTCTTCTTCTTGATTTTTTTCCTTAAAACTATTAGGGTTCAAATCTCAAGTTTAATTGTGAAAAGTAAAATTCTACGGGAAATCCATTGCTGTTGTAGATGGTTTGGTTTTTGACCACACAACAAATATAATTTAGGTCCAAACCAGAGCTTCTATGTTTTGCCCTTTTATGTGTCAAGCTCACAATGGGCTCTACATGAAAAAAATAAAAATAAAACACCAAACGCAAGTGGTGGTGTTTGGTGCATATGGGGTTCTAAGGCTTCAAATGCATCCTCAACCCTTTGCCGCAAATTGAGACCTCAATTTAGATGCATAAAAATTAGTCCAAAGTTACCAAGTGGTTGTCAATTTGATTAAAAAAAAAAAAAAAGTTCTGGGACTGCAAAATTCCACAAGTTGTTTATAAAGGCACGGAATTAGATCTTTTGATTTGTAGGTTTTGGGTTTCAATCATGGTTATAATTCGGTTAGAGCTTTTTTTTAACTCATCTAAAAAACTTGATTCAGTTAAACTAAATTGATCTAGAAAAACTCAAGTGAGAATTAACTTATGATTTTTTTTAAAGTATTATTATTAAAAAGATGTTTCTGTTTTCTTATGTTATGGACAAAAAAATTAAAACAAAAATTACATTATTTTGAAATAGAGTTGTTATTCAATTTATCCACAAGTTTAAAACCTATTTGGCAATGTGGCTGGTTGCGTGTTTATCAAAAATCTAATTATTTTTTTAAAATTAATTTTTTAGTGTTTTTATATCGTTTTGATATACTGATTTCAAAAATAAATTGTAAAAAATAAATAAATATTATTTTGATGTATTTTTAAACCAAAAACACTTTAAAAAATAACCTATCACAATACCAAACACCAAGGTTGTTAAAATCACGAGTTGACTTGTAAAATCATACGATTTTACGAGTCAATATATGTCAATATATACTTAACGTGCCAAATCGTTTTAAAAACTCGAAAATGGTTAAAATCAGGTTAAAATCGGTAAAATCAAATGAAATCACATAAAATCACGATTTTAGAACCGTTTTTACAATTTCATCAAGAATTATATACTTCAAGCTCTAGCCCTCCAACTCACATCAGCATGACCTTGGCTGTACCTTAAAGGATACACTTATAGTATGACGTGGCCCAATAAAGCTGTAGAGACTATACTTAAAGTTGTGAAAAGTCTAAAGACTATACGTATAGCATGATGTGGCCAAGTAAAGCTTTGAAGACTATATTTATAGCATGACGTGGCCAAGTAAAGTTTTCAAATCACTCATATTAATGAGTATTTGGCAATTGGCATAGTTTATGTTTGTGTTTCTAGATTTGTTTTAAAATGTTTTTAATATCAAAGAATATTTTTATATAATTTTAATATACTAATATAAAAAAATATTTTAATATATTTTTAAATAAAAAATTATTTTAAAAAGCATCATTCATTATAATTTTACATAGAATGATTCGTATTATTCTTATACTATAACAATTAATTAATCAAGTTCTTTCATCAATCAATTTAAATGATGTTTACGTGCTCAATTGTACATATAAATAATAGTTTTTTTTTTAATTTATTTTTGATATTAACATATTAAAATAATCTAAAATCATATAAAAATAATTTGAAGAAAAAAAATAAAATAATCTATAATTTTTTTAAAAACATTTTTAAAATACAAAAATAACTTTTTACAATTTCACGATCTGTTTTTACGATCCGAGTTTATTATATATTTTTCGTGCAACCTTGCCAAACACTACCTTATTCTACTAACCCGTAACTCCAGCTTTAAACCGACTCAACACCAGAGTGGTTCTTATAACTTTGGTCGCAAAGGCCTCCAACTATAGTAAAAAAGAAAAAGAAAAGGAAGAAGAAGCAATGATGAATGCATAAGATGCCGCAATTATTAAGGTATATGGGAATAGGAACAGGAACAGTGGAAACGAAACTGAATACATGACCACTAGAAGACAGCAAGATACAAGGAGAGCAAAAAGTCCAAATGAAACCCAAAGGAAGAAACAGAGTGAGAGGTGGGTGGGTGCGGGAGGGAAGGGGGATGTGTCACTGTGGCCTGTGGGTGTCTGTGCGTGCGTGGATGACATTGAAATGATATTAATGCGTTTGGCAGACATGAATTTGACGTTTCAGATTCTAATGTCAGAAATGGGGTTGCAGATTTCAGAGCAGCAGCAGCAGCAGCAGCTGTGTGCTGTGTAGTAGCTTAAAGCCACCATGCACTCATATTTCTGTACTATTTTGTATTTTGTCTCTCTTTTCTGTAAAATAAATTAGGTGCCGCAAAACAACAACAACACTATATGTGCCAGCTTGTAATCTACTACAATCCACTTGCTGATCCCGATGAGAATCAATCATTACTCCTTACCTATATCCTTTCTTCTTATCACCTCTCTTCCTTCTCCCATCTTTCTTTTTATTTATCCCTGCTTAGTTTCACCGCTGGTGCTGACTTGCTCGCGCTATGCTGCGTCCCCATCTCTCAACTATTTAATTTATTAACTTTAAATGAGATGCTTTCGTTCCCCAGTCCACTTGAGAAGTTTAGGAGTTCAAGGAAAAAAGCAGGGACATGGATACATGGAGATAAAGATAGCGCGTTTGAGCATTTTAAGACATTAAATTATAGTAGGGGAAGAAGATAAAGGGTGCCTCTCAAAGTGAAGAATTGGAAGGCATAAAAAGCCAACGAACTAAAACACAGCAGAGCAATCTTGTAGGAAGATGATAACGAAAAGGTGTAATCAGAGAACTAAAATATAATGGCAATGGGGGAACTATTCTTGGCAGTGAAAATTAAGGCAAGAAAAACAGAGTTTAATGGAGCAAAATGTGCTAGCTTGCATAAGTTCTGTCAAATTCCAGAGCAAGTTATATTTGGTTTCCTTTGCCATCACACTTAGGGACTGGAAGGGGCGAAAGATTCCTGGAAAACAAACGGATAAGATTCTGAATCAGATTGCTAAGATCCACTTCCAAAATAAATTCAAAAATAGTATTAATCTAACCTTTTTTTTCTTCTTTGATCTTGCTACATATTTTTTTGTCTCCAATTCCAAAACTCCAATTAAAAAAACAGTCCCCCTCCACCACAATCTGAGACTTCTTAAATCAGATGATGCTGGGACATACATAAAACAAATTAGAAATATTGAGTTCAGCCTATGAATGAAATCAAGGTTGATCAACCGCCTCTCCATCATCGGGTGGAAAGAGAGGTAGGTGAAACTCTTTTTTTTGGCAGATGAAAAGCCCTATCTTTACTTTTTTTTTTTTTTCTTTTTCTTTCCTGATCTCGCCTCCCCCTCTTCTCTCTCCTGT
>Ga0307515_10014284_pt1 | contig 14744 bp, 14 predicted proteins | sample 17_EM_MG_FD_194513 | JGI IMG/M metagenome (GOLD analysis project Ga0307515, IMG submission 194513) | Populus trichocarpa ectomycorrhiza microbial communities from riparian zone in the Pacific Northwest, United States - 17_EM | ecosystem: Host-associated > Plants > Roots > Unclassified | place... | reverse complement strand
CGGGGCGAACTCCGTCGAAGCCGAAGAAGAAACGCAAAGCCAAGGAACCCGCCTTGAGTCCCCAGGAGATGCTCGATACTCATAAGGATACCTTGATCCAGGAGAAAAGGGCGGAGGGAAATGTGATTGCGCATAGGCACGAGAATATGGTGAGTTGTTAGTCCCCGCACGGTTCCTCGGAATTAATAAAATGGGGACGCGCCATACAGCTCCACGAGATGTTTCACCTCAAGGAACGTACCTTATTGCTGGACTATGACCCTGAGGTACGCGTCGTCCCTCCCGCATGTTTCGTCTTAGCTCAAGGCTGGAATCGAAGGTTGCGCGGAACAACAGATCTGATAATTTCCTCAAGGTACGTTTTCTGGCCGCCAGGGTAGGCACTTCCGAAGTTATGGTGTCCTTAATTGCGCTTGGGATAGTATAAAGGGGAACACGACCTTATGATCCTTTCCTCCGTCGACGAAGGTCTTTCGCGGAGGACTCGACGAGCCCACAACCGATTCTCCGAGTTTATCAAGGGTTCAAGCACGTCACAACCCCAACACACATCCGGTACTTTTCCCGAATCTCCTCCCACCTCACCGATATCTAGTAAGAGGAGGGGGAAACAGAAGGCAACTGCTGCTGAACCGGAGCCCCTTGACGCGCCTACCACTAGCGTCATCTCTGTTCCCGCTCCACGGAAAAAGCGGAAGACGTTCACGATCTCCATCCCAGGCGGTTCTACTGAAACAATTTCTCCTGCACAACCCATCCCTGACCCCCCTGAAGGGATATCTGCCCAGGATCATGATCGGGTTACTCGGTCGTCTCGCAGTCGCGCCGGTCCATCCACAACCAGTCTACCTATTGCTCCCGGCTTGCCGCCTAGATCTCGGAAGGTCATTCTTCGAGTTTTGGAACCTGAGGATGCACTTGATCAGCTTCTCCAAAGGACATCAGAGCCCTTCCCGACCCCTTCCATCCGTCTCGACGGTGAGATGAGTGCTTCGCTTGCTAAGCTCGAGGCGCGTGCCAAAGCTGCCGCCGCCTTGGCTGAACAACGAGCGGAGTTCCGTCGGAACAACCGGTACCTTCCCCTGGACCATAACGGGGAGAGGAAACGGGGTCCACCCGAGGAACCTGAACGACCTACTGGCACCTGGGATATTATTTTGAAGGCCATCGAAGAGACCTACCGTCCTGGTGCCTTGCACCTCACGGTCACGAGGCAGATTTGTGAGGCGATGAAGGCCAGGGCGGACCCGAGCCTCTACGGACAAGCCACCCAAGGTAGACTTACGCGGGGAACGGCCAAGCCCAAAGGGTCGAAGAAGCAGAGGGACGATCCTGAAACCGCTTGGCGTAAGAAGTTGGCGAAGGAGACTGCGGACTTAGTCGTTGATCAGTGGAAGAGAGTAGTCCTGGTGAGTGTTGCATGCACCTTCTGAATCGCTTAAGCTCATGTGTGCGAACTTTTTCAAGTATCTCCGCGAGAGATGGAGGGCAGAGGAGGATGAAGAGGAGAGGAGACGTGGGGAGGAACATTTGGACGCGATTTTGGACCAGTCGAGACATATCCTCCAATCTCAACATGTCAGTTTTTCGAGGGCAGCCCGGAAGTCCGTCACGGAAGCAAGCACTCGGTCGCAATCACATATATCCCAAGGGGATTCCGATGACGATTTAGACGAAGAAGTGGAAGAGGAGGGACGGGGTATTGAGGTGGGAGGTAACTCAGACGAGGACCCAGGAGGGCACGAGGAAGGGACGATGGCTCTTCTTAACGGTTCTGGGCCCTCCACTCCCCCTGACACGGACGTCGACCGGGAGCAACCGATCGTCCGTTCTCGACATACTTCAGCAGACATCGACCAGTTCCCCGCCACCCCTTCCTCCCCTGGGGCAATGGATATCGAGAACCTGCTCCAGCTCAGTGACCCGGTGGGCGACGGAATCGCAGTGGATCTCCGACCTCCGGACCCCATCAAAGAGCTTGTGATGTCCATTCCCTCTCCCGCCGAATTCCCTCCAGGATCATCAGAGCTAGATTACCATGAACAGGGTATCGAACTTGCCCGCCGATCTACACCTGCGATGGAGGAGGAAGCGGATGGTGAGGTCATTATACAGGACGGTGGGACCGAGCACTACCTCCGGCCCTATGCGGTTACCAAGGTGGACGACTGGGATCCGGACCAGATCATTAGACCTGCTCCTCTCCTACGTGGATCTCTGCGACCGTATCAGCGGGCAGGGTTAGAGTGGCTTGCCAACCATCATACCCAATTATTTAACTGTATTCTCGCAGATGAGATGGGTAAGTTATAACATCCCTTATGAGGACCAGTCCGTTGACGTGCACACGACATCCAGGTCTCGGGAAGACCATTCAAACGATCGCTTTGCTGGCTCACCTCGCCTCTGATCGGGGGATATGGGGCCCTCATTTGATCATCGTCCCTACGAGCGTCATCCTAAATTGGGAAATGGAGTTCAAGAAGTTCCTCCCAGGCTTCAGAGTCCTCAGCTACTACGGAAATCCCAAACGCAGAAAGGAACTTCGAAAAGGGTGGAACGACAAGTATCACTTCAATGTCTGCATAACCTCATATGCGCTCGCCCTCAAGGACGCGGCAATCCTGAGGAGGAAGCAATGGTACTACATGATCCTGGACGAGGCTCATATGATCAAGAACTTCAAGAGCCAGCGATGGATGACGTTGGCTGTGATCAAAAGTTTCAGGAGGTTACTCTTGACGGGGACACCGTTACAGAATAACCTGACGGAACTGTTCGCCTTATTGCAGTTTATCATGTCTGGTATGGACTTTGCGGGCTTCAAGGAGTTTGAGGGGTTGCTCTCAGGTAGGGGGTGGAAGTCCTGTTGCATCGAGATGCTGACTCCCACAACCAGCCCCTTTGGAGAAGGCTGTCGAACTTGGTGAGCACGAGAACGAGGAGAACCAACAAAGGGTTGCGAAGCTCCATCAACTCCTCCGTCCGTTTCTGCTTCGACGTTTGAAGCGCGATGTCGAGAAGGACCTCCCGAACAAGTACGAGCACCTCGAATTTTGCTCCTTATCCAAACGCCAGCGATTCCTCTACGACGAGTTTATGGCTCGATCTGACACTTGCAAAGACCTCCAGTCCGGAAACTACCATCGGATCGCGAACATCCTGATGCAGCTCCGAAAAGTCTGTAACCACCCCGATTTGTTCGAGGTTCGCCCGATCGTCACTTCTTTCGCGATGGGCCGGTCAGCGATTGCGGACTACGAGATCAAGGAGCTTTTGGTTCGGCGGAAGCTCCTCTCTACACTCGATGATAGAGGAGGGGTAAACCTCGACCTATTGGGCTTGGTGTTTACCCACCGGCAGGACACTTCTGAGCTCGCTGCGTACCAGAGGAGGTCATCGGCCGAGGTTCTTGACTTCTCGACTCGCTGCGAGGCCCCAGGAGAACCTCCTCTGCGAGATATTCGAACATTCGAGGGATACAAACGGTGGAGGCAGTACCAACTCCGTTACGCCACGTGGATGCGCTGGAATCAGATCGGTTACGTGAATGGTCTGAAGTGCTCACAAGTTCCGGTTTACAGTCGGGAGCTCCTTTCCACGGTTTCCAAGATGCGCAAACCCCTCTTACCCCTCTCCGAGATTGATCTTGGGACGTCTTACTGGCATACGAATGTGGCCCTTCATTCCGCCGTAATGTCTTGCCCCGAACGCGCCAGATCAGTGGGATCAATCATTGAGAAATTCGCATTCGCGACCCCTGTCTGTGTTGCTATGGACATGCCAGCTCACGCGTTACGTGGGTATGAGGATCAGCTGAGGGATGCCATCCCTGGAACCGAGTTTGATGCACCTTTACGCCACGCCAGCGTAAAGCTCCGGATCGCGTTTCCCGACCCTTCGTTACTTCAATACGATTGCGGGAAGCTCCAGCGTCTAGCTCTCCTCCTCCGCGAGCGCAAGGCCGGTGGTCACAGGATCTTGATCTTCACTCAAATGACGAAGATCCTCGATATACTGGAGTTGTTCCTGAACTTTCACGGGTACATCTACCTACGACTGGACGGCGCTACGAAGGTCGAAGATAGGCAGTACATCACCGAAAGGTTCAATTCGGACTCGAGGGTGTTTTGTTTCATCTCGTCCTCTAGGTCAGGAGGGGTTGGCATCAAGTACGTGTTTCAGATTAGTCCGGCGTCAACAATCTATGGCTTACTACCAAACACAGTTTGACAGGAGCGGATACCGTCATCTTTTACGATAGCGATTTTAATCCGCAGATGGATAAGCAATGCGAGGACCGGTGAGATTCTCCCAGCAGCCAAACTGTTATCTCATTCGAGGGTGGCCATGCTGACCCGTGTCGGAACTTGCAGGGCCCATCGTATTGGCCAGATCCGTGACGTTCATATCTACCGGTTCATCTCTGAGGTGAGGGGACTCTGTTGTGTCTGTTTTATCTTCTGAGTCCGACGCTGATGCAATTCAATCGTGTTGTATTTATACGATAAGCACACCGTCGAGGAGGCGTTACTGAGGAAGGCGAATCAGAAGAGGTCACTTAACGAGATCGTGATTCAGAAAGGAGAATTCGACTGGCGTTCGTTATTCGACAGCGAGCAGGACATGGCGCGTGCGCTTGCCGGGGTGGAGGATGTGGATGACGCCCGTGCAGCCCAGGTGGCCACGAGAGAGGCGCGGGAGATTGAAGGGCTGGATGATCTAGACTTTGGGTACGAGGCACGTGGGGACCCCGAGACGGAGGAGGGACGGGAGGAGGAGGGAGAGGGGGATGAGGGAGAGGAGGGGGAGACGACGCAGGATTATATGTTACGATTTGTCGAGTCGGACAGAGATTTCTTCAGCGAGTGGAGGATATGAGAAAACGAGTTTGCTTCTGCTTTATCCCTCGGAGATGGCCGAACCAGTCGGGAAACAATGGCACAATCAGAAACTCACCCACGTACACAATACCGCCTCCTCTCGGCTGGATGATGCTCACATCTTCTTGATCCATAACCACCACCTTTCCCTCCCTGTTTTCCCGTCCTAACGACGCGCACGAAACCGAGTGGCCATACAGACCGACCACGATGCTCAAGAAGATGACACACAAGTTCACTCATTTCCACGCCGCTCCCAAGAGATCAAACCAACTTGACCAGCCCCAGCTGCCAGCAGCAGTACCATACTACACCGAGCACCGCGCCTCAATCTCCACGCAACGGACTTCGCTGAGCGAATGGAGCAAGCGTGAAGACAGCATGGAATCCACCAGGTCAACGCTCCAGAAACGGCCCAAAGCCACCTATTCCATCCAAGACTTCGTTATCCACCGAACCCTTGGCACGGGTAGCTTTGGTCGCGTCCATCTTGGTAACACCGCGGTTTCCCATCGTGTCTGGACCATCCAGTGGCTGATATTCTGGTCCGTAGCCCAAAGCCGAAGGAACCTGCGGTTCTACGCGGTAAAGGTCCTGAACAAGGAGAAGGTCGTCCGCCTCAAGCAGGTCGACCACACGAACAGTGAACAGGGAATCCTGCTATCCATCTCTCACCCTTTTATCATCAATCTCTGGGGCACGTTCCAAGATTCGGCAAACCTGTATATGGTCATGGACTTTGTGCATGGAGGCGAACTGTTCACGTTGTTGCGCAAGGCTCAGGGCGGGGTAGGTCGCGTGTTCCACTTACAATACGCTTATTGAATCCCGCCCCCTCCACCCCGGTTTTCTTCAGAGGTTTCCAGACCCAGTGGCAAAGTTCTATGCGGCAGAAGTGGCTATGGCCCTCAACTACCTCCACACACACGACATCATCTACCGTGACCTCAAACCGGAAAATATCCTCCTCGCAGATGACGGTCACATCAAGATTGCTGACTTTGGTTTCGCGAAGCACTGCGAGGGGACTACTTGGACACTGTGCGGCACACCAGACTATCTTGCTCCGGAGGTCAGTGTTTGCTCCCGATCACCCGTCCCCGGAGACTCATGCCTTTGTGCTAACCTATACTGTCCGATCAACCTTCTGGCCATTCACCATTTACACGTATCCGTATCAACGCCTTTGACCTTATTACGGGTGACTCACTAGGTTGTCAACCAATCACGTTACAACAAGAGTGTGGACTGGTATGCGCTGGGCGTGTTGATCTTCGAGATGCTCTACGGGCAGCCACCATTCCACGAACCGGATATCAGTCCCATGGCGTTGTACAGCAAGATCTCTAAAGGTCCCAGTATCATCCAGTGGCCGCCCTTCTTCAATCCGAGAGCCAGCGACCTGATTCTTAAGCTGATGGAGACCGATCCTTCGAAGAGGTACGGTAACATGAGGAACGGTGCTGGAGACGTTTTTGCACACCCCTGGTTTAAGGAGGTCGTATGGCAGAACCTTCTGACGAAGAACATCTCGCCGCCCTATATCCCCAGAACGATATCTGATGGAGATGCCAGCGCGTATGTTATTTCCGTCTTGGTCCGTTCATCGCCTTTCATCAACGCTGACATAATTTTGTCGCCCAGTTTCGAGCGATACCCAGAAGATGAGGCCTCATCCAGGTACGGACGGCCCGGGCTGGACCTCTTCGGCCATCTTTTCGAAGAGTGGGATTACACGGCCACGGCGTGAGACGTGGTAAATCTCCGTGCTCACCGTTCGACCTTCCTAATTGTTGCGTCCTTGTTGTCCATCTCAAGTCGTTTTATCTCCATCGTAATCTTGCTTCCCGTCGCCAAGCCAACCTCAAAATGTACGCCCGTGCGCTGTGCTTTCCAACATATCTTAATGTATTCTGTATAATATACCTGCCCTCGTTCGCGATCGCCTCTCTCCACTCTCCCTACCGGACTTTGACACCCTGATTCCCCATCGCCCTCCGTTGCATATATATACCACCCTTGTTATCTCTAGAGGACTCATTTCCCAACTGTTGTTTGTTCTTATCTATCACGAAGTTTCATTCGTTCGTGTAGTAGCTCTTGGGTGAGATGGTGAACGGTCGAGACGAACAGGAGCGGCCTTGTGATACACCCGCACAAGAATAGAATTGCTAGGGCCTCGTGTGTCATGAGGGTATTTACTGGTAGGATGCGCAGGTATACGTCCCGTGCTCTGAAGGGATTGCATGGGGGACGGAATGGATAAAAAGTTGATATGCGAGGAATAAGGTAGGAGTTAACGGTGGAAGGAGTGTAGGGAAAGTATAATATGACAGTATCGATAGAATATGAGGGCAAAATCGACAACGAACGTACGGGAGAAGGTAGGGCTACAATGTGACCCTGCTAAGGACGCATAACATTTAAGAAAAGCGGGGAGGAAATGACATGGGGATGAACACAAGACGTGAGGGAGGGTCATACTGTCTATGAACAACATTGCATTGCTGTTCAGCAGGACAAGGACGGTCAGATACCGGTGGAACGTGATGACAAGAGGGTGAAGACACTCACACAAAGCGGGGATGAGAGGAACTGCGACGGTCAGAAGAAGCGGTCGAAAAGCCGAAGAACAAGAGAGGGAAACATTGCAAAGGCCACCTGGGGCCAAGAAACACGATGATAGGACACGAGGTGTAACGCGGGAGAATCGCCAACCGATCGGTGGTTAAATTTGGTATCGGTGGACGTTCTCCCTCGCTACTCCTTTTACGGTCAAACAATGCAGACAATTGAGAGACGAGGAACTGTGGCGGAACGGAAGGGGCTGTTTGAGTGGCGGCGGGTTTAAATGAAGGCTTTGTGCCGTGATGCGCACGTTCGGAGTCCTCCCGCGGTTTCTCTCTCAATCCACTTCCATCTCATCCCCCTCCTTTTCCTTCTCCTTTCCCTTCCCTTCCCCGTTCCGCCAGTCGGCAAGGACCCGCTGCGGGTTGAACTCAGGCATGGTACTTGGAAATTGGTGACCAGGAAGGTGCTCGCCGGTCAAACGCATGTGTGCGTACCGGCCCGCGGCGACATCGTTCAGGAACCGCTGGTTACGTTGGGAGATGGTCTCGATGGTCCCGGCAAACTGAGATAATCCATGGGGAGAGCTAAACAATACGGAAATCTCGTCTAACTTTGCAGCGACACCGGTGGCGATATTGGCACGTTCCCGAGCGATGTCGCGGTCAGGCTGCGTGGATGGCCCTGGGATTGGTTCCTCCTGCAAGGGCGGGGCTGATGGTTCGCGATGAGAAAGAGGTGTTGGATGTTCGGGGTTCGAGGGGGGAGAGGTGGTCGGAACGGGAGGTGAGGAAGTAGGCGGCAAAGCGGTAGCAATATTTGCTGAGATCGATGGTAGCGTGGGTGGTGGGATGACATCGATGGTTTGACAGGAGTTTCTCGATGATGTTTTTCGTTGCGGGCTTATCTGAGTGGTAGGTGAAGGAGGCCTTGGTGGTTGGATGGACGGTGTGGGGGGATATAGAGGTGCACAGAAGGCACTCTCGATGGCCTCATGCAGTCCCATCGAGCTCTTCTCCCTTGGATTCTCAGGTCGTGGTTGAAACTGGGTGGTTTCCACCACAGGGGACACAGGTGGCTCATCTTTGATAGTGTTGGGAGGGAGAGGTAGCGATGTGGGATGAGGCTCTGGAGAGGTGGAAGTACCAGGGGTCGGGAGTTGCGAATGCTCCTCCCTCATCTGGGATGAGGTTGCGTCTATGAGAGCAGTGCCCGGCTGCGACTGACGAGTGGATTCGCGTGCTTTGAACTTGCACCACATGCGCACATGCGCAGGTCTGGCACCGAGACCTTCCGCCCAAAGGTCATACGGAGGATCGATGGCGCCGTCTTGGGCAACGTGTTCGACATAGAGATCCTCGAGGTCTTTCAAGGTCTTCCTCGTGAGCGACGGCCAGACTGAGGCGCCAACGATCGTCAGCCAGCATGCGGATCAGGGATGGGAATGAAATGATTGACGACGGGATCAACAACTTACGGCTTTTGTGACGAGCGTCCACCCAGATTTTCTCCTTCGATTCGAGTGCGGAGGTCGAAAGAGGGAGAGAAGGCCGTCTCCTCTCCTTTTGTCCGAAGTTCCGAAACCAGATGGTGATACGAGCGTCCGTGACCTCTGCGTCTCCAAGCTCCTTGATATGGGCGAGTATCTGGTCTCTTTCGTTCTGCTTGGGTTTATTGCTTGTATTATGGAAATAGTCTATGGCGTAAACTTTGGTCACTGCCAATTCCGGCTCAAAGGCGCGATATCTCACCTTCGAGGAAAGTCTTTGCCGCTCGAGAGAACCTGTGGCGTCGGGGTTTTTCTGTCTTTGAGGAAAAAGCACTTGGTTGTTGATCATTCCCCATGGAGGCTGGGGGTAAGGTTGAGGAGGCTCAGGTGGTTTTGAGTGTGCTTTATATAGTAAGTCTGGCTTGACATTGTCACACTTGTCTGATCCCGGCATTTTCATTGGCCGAGCATACTATCTCGGGTTCTATCTGTCACGCTTGCCTTATTGGTGCGCTTAAATAAGCTCAAGAAAGGAGAAGTGTCTATAAATTGGAGATCCTTCAGCCCCACACTGATCTCAACTCACCTCCCTCACCACAATGGACAGAAGACTAACGTCCGACTCGCCTCCATCTTTTATCACTATACCAGACATCCCAGAAAGCGTTCATTCGGTGTCTGTGCATTACACGGCGAATAAAGAAAGCGCGCACGACAGACACACGGAGAACTCGTGAAAGAGTTCTAGGCGGCCGCGACCGAATATTGCCGACGGTCGGAGTTACGAAATTGCGGGACGGATGGCGAAGCTTGCCGGTCGGCGGTCGCCGCCAAAAAAAATAAAAAATAAAAAGTGCAAAAGAGACACAACCCGATCGGATTTCACGTGCGAGAGGATCCGCTCGACCTCCTTCAGCAGCTCAACTCAATTTAAGCGTCATGGGCCGCGGGAATACTCCCCTGACTCAGACTTCAGCCCACTCCCCTCGATCTACCCCGTAGACCCTTGCATGACTAGAGCACCGCTATGTCGTCCGAGAAGAAAGCAGTTGGGTTCGCGACACATCTGACGGCAGGCGGCATCGCGGGTGCCATGGAAGCAGTACGTACACTTTTCGACACTTCACTCCCCTAAAAACGCATGTTTTTCCCATCTGACTCGACGCACGCTGTACTTTCAGTTATGCTGCCAACCTCTTGACACGATCAAGGTGCGAATGCAGCTTTCACGTTCGGGTAGACTACCTGGGGTACGTATTCGACCACACCGTCTCACCGTGCTCGCTTAGCTAAATTGGGGTTGTTTCTCTTCGTTTCTTTGTCCTTACACCACACGATGACAGACGAAACCACGAGGTTTCGTCGCTACAGGAGTTCAGATTGTACAACGAGAGACGCCGTTGGCGCTTTACAAGGGTCTCGGTGCCGTTCTTTCGGGTATCGTACCCAAAATGTCTATTCGATTCGCCAGTTTCGAGGCCTATAAAAACTTCTTGGCCGACGAGGAAACCGGGAAGACGTCCGTCGGCAACATTTTCATCTGTGCGTTTGATCTTCAACCGTCCCCTTTGGCGTCTGCTTGATAGACTTTCGGTTTTTTGACGTCAACAGCTGGCTTGGGCGCTGGTATTACGGAAGCTGTCGCCGTCGTGTGTCCGATGGAGGTCGTGAAGATTCGGCTGCAGGCACAGATGCACTCCCTTGCCGATCCTCAGGAGATTCCCCAGTACCGAAACGCTGGACACGCCGTGTACAAGATTATCCGCGAGGAGGGTTTCAAGGCTTTATACCGCGGAGTTTCCCTGACAGCTCTCAGGCAAGCTACGAACCAAGGTGCCGTGGGCTCCAGGTGTTCTTTTGAACACCTTGTGCTAACTGGCCTCCAGGCGTAAATTTCACCGCATATCAGGAGCTTAAGAAATTGGCAGCCAACTACCAGCCCGATCTCGAACAACTCCCATCTTATCAACACATGTTGATTGGTCTCATATCTGGCGCAATGGGTCCTTTTTCCAATGCTCCTATAGATACAATTAAGACTCGTGAGGAACATACCAACCGCCCCCGCCACTCACGCTAACATTATTACCTATCTACCATAGGTTTACAGAAATCACCGGCTACGCCTGGCCAGAGCCCGTTCCAAAGGATATCTGCAATTTCCCTTGATATGTGGCGCCAAGAAGGCTACCGAGCATTCTACAAGGGTATCACCCCTCGCGTTCTCCGTGTCGCTCCCGGACAAGCCATCGTGTTTGCTGTATATGAACGAGTGAGCAAGCTCATGGAGAAGTTGCAAAGCTCGCAAGGTGTGGAATACTCTGAGTGACCCGCGCATCGATCATTCCTCTCTTTATAGTTTAAGTTAATCTCCCCACACCCCGCTAGGGGGTCGGGTGGATAAGAATGTTGTAAGCTCCAACCATATGTTGTACATCTGTGTTTACCTATGGCGCGGAAATACTGTTGTCGGCCCACGATTATCCTTCTGCAATCGTTCGTGGATCCCAATGTACTTCGTCTTCAAATAAACGCATCTGTAACGTACACCCTATCATCCCCACCGCAGGGATCCTAAGGACAGTCCTTCGTGGCATCCTCGTTCCCGTGTAAGAAAAATACGCGAGCTATCAAGATCACTTCGTCTTGGTTTTTTGCCCTTGCTAGTGGGTCGATCTTTGGAGAATGAAGAGACCTGAACCTAGGTTGCTACGCGGGTGGTTTGGTGCCTTCGCGGTCTTCAAACGGCTCCGCCTGGCTACTCTTCGGCTATCCTTCTGGCTTGGGTGCCTTAGTCTCCCTGCAACCTTTTTGGGCGGTGGGATCGAAGGTGAAATTGCTCAGCTTCGGACAGGATGTGGTTGTCCCTCGAGTTGCCCGTTTCTGGCAGGTCGCTACTAACGATCGTGTCTGCAAGGTGCACGCAGCGGTCAATCCCAGCAATGAAGGGAAACATGGTTCCGTTGGATTTCACGCACAGATTTGAAGAAAGGTGGAAAACAGAAAGTGGGTCAATCACAATCTCGACCGTCAACGGCACGCATATAACCCGAGCAAACAGTTATTCCAGGAACCAAGAACGTGTCTCCGTATGTCCTCCACACCACCGCTTCAGAATCACTCATGTGTTCGCATCCCACCATCTTCACGGTTCACTCACAGCCGTCTATAAGTAACGGCTTGAGTCCGACGAACCCGGACCCCATCCAAACTCCTATCCTGTTCACTATTTTCCTTAACCGTTCTCTCTCCGCTTCACGTTGGCCTCTTTATCGATTATAGCCTCTAGATGCTGTTCGGAACCACGGCAGTCACCTTGATGACCCTCTCTGGCCTCTCCAGCTTTTCATAATACCTGATCTCGTCCGCGGTCTGCTTGGTGCCCCCGGCTATCCGGAGTCTAGTATTCAACACAACCCCCACCTTCCATGCAGAGGATTTCAGGCCTCCTCGTACGATTTATGTGTGGTCACAGAGGTAGAAATACCCGGAGTCATGTCGCTCCTTTCAGGGATTGACCCAACCGGATTGAGGGACTCGTGAGATTGGTAGTGACGAAGAAGACATCCAAGCAGCGAGAAGCGGTGTATTCTAGTTTGGGGTCGGGGTTACCCGTGATTTGCCGAAGGGATCGTTGCGCTCAGCACCAACTACTTATACTTCATGTCTGAGGGGTTATGGTGGAGTTGTTCGCCTAATGTAGTCAGAAATTGCGATACAAGGCCATCTATGTCGGTATCTGTGTGAAAAGAGAGGGGGGGGGAACAAGAGGACGGAGGTATTAATGTAAATGTGAGCGGAGATCTCATCGGGCGCTTGTAGGTGGCACGGAATCGATCAAAGCCACGAGGCCAACAATCCACTATCACGCCACCATCTATACCGTCGACCCAGCACGATATGGAGGAAATACGAGACTCGGTCTCCAGACTAAAGAAGAAACTCAAGCACCGGCTAACGGGGAGCAAACGCGAACCGGGGGGAACCGGGGCTAGCACGCATTCGGAGGAGAGTGTCGACCCAGCAGGTCCACTCCCACAAGCAGAGCCTCTCGTTGTAGCGGGCGGCCACCACGATCGAGACGGCAACGGAGCCAATGTAGACGGGCGGCGAGTTCGTTCGACGGATTGGCCTCAGCAACCGGACGAGCTAGGATCTGTGCCGGCACATAGAAGCGACAGCGACCAAGAAAGGAGAGAGGCAGACATCGAAGTTACTACCAGGAGTGGAAACAGTCGAGATGGGACCGATTCCGATGGGAAAACCGAGCGGGTTTGTCCCTCTCCATCCATCGCTTCAATCCCGCACAGTGGGACATCCGACAGTACGTTGGTGTGGTTATTTTGGTTGCTGCCTCTGATTGTTCCTCCAGACTCCGTAGAAACCTCTGCTATCCCTGACAGTGTCGCAGCTGTCCCTCGTCCCAACGAGAGTGCTGAACGGAGTGCTGCCGTGGATGAGAACAAACCAAGCTGGAAGTCCAACGCGTTTGCCATGGCCAAATTGCTCCTCCGTGGAGTGAGAGAATCTGCAGATGCCTTCGGCCCACTCAAGTCTGTCGCGGGAGGTCTCTGCTTTATCCTGGAAAATTACGAAGTACGGCCCTTCTCAGCATTAATCATTCAGTGCTTACGGATGCCCCCAGCGAACCGAGGTAAATAAGCAAGCAATAGAATCGTTGGCACCCCGGGCCAAAGCGCTCGCAGAATTACTCTGCGCACCTGTTTCTGAGGGCGATGTCGAGGAGCGAGAAAGGAGAGCGAAACTAGAACAGTAAGCCAGTGCTCTTCAGTATCGGAGACCGGGTCTGATATATGGGGATTTCCAGGAAACTGGAAGGTGTCCGTCGAGATCTAACCCTCCTGGCAGAACAGGGGAGGGTCGAAGGTTTTTTCAACAACATTCAGAATGTGGATAAACTTGACGGTATGGTCGAGGATATTCGTGATGCAATGATGGAGTATCAAGTATGTGTCTACAGACTATGCGTCTCGGGCACCTCTGAAGTTTGCGACAGACCTCGTTACAACAAGACATCTACAACAAGAGTTGTGGGCTCATCGTGAGTATCGCCCTCTCGCCTTTTGTACCCACGCTCACCAATGGATAGGAATCAGCGGATCTCATCCTTCTGAACGGACTACATCACGCCGTGGACGCCAGTTACCTCTGTGGGGATAGGCAGGGATGCCTCAAGGGAACGAGGAAGCATGTCCTCTGGGAGATCGAGCGATGGTTAACGGGCGAATGTAATCAACGTGTTTTCTGGTTAAATGGCCTGGCCGGGACGGGTAAATCAACCATCACACAGACGTTTGCCGAGATGAGCTTCGCAGACGGAAAGCTCAGGGCCAGCTTCTTCTGCTCACGAGACTTCGAGGACCGCAGCAATCTCCGGATGATCTTCCCAACACTGGCTTTCCAGCTTGCATATCAGTATCCACTTTTCCGGGAGGAGCTGGTCAAGGTCTTGAAGGCACGTCCTGATGTTGGACGGGAGTCCCTCTGCTCGCAGATGGAGAAGCTCATCATTGGTCCGCTCAAGGCCACCGGAATTCCGACTCTCATCATCATTGACGCCCTCGATGAGTGTAAGGACGAGGAACCCGCATCTGCCATCCTCTCGATACTCTCTCGCTATGCGGACAAGATCCCGGAGGCCAAGTTCTTCATCACTGGACGGCCTGAAGCCCCAATTCGTTCTGGATTCCGCTTGAAGTCACTCCTCCCCATCACTGAAGTTCTCAAGCTCCATGAGGTCAAGCCTGAAATGGTGGACAACGACATCAAGCAGTTCTTTCAAA
>Ga0307515_10014283_pt1 | contig 14745 bp, 12 predicted proteins | sample 17_EM_MG_FD_194513 | JGI IMG/M metagenome (GOLD analysis project Ga0307515, IMG submission 194513) | Populus trichocarpa ectomycorrhiza microbial communities from riparian zone in the Pacific Northwest, United States - 17_EM | ecosystem: Host-associated > Plants > Roots > Unclassified | place... | reverse complement strand
ACGTTAGGAGATGGTATCCAGTATATCAACAGTGGATCATATAGTTGTCACGCGTCTTCATATGTGGATTCTGAAACCGTATATGTGAACCCGATCCGGTCACTCGGCATCGGTCCACGATTGCGGTATCTTGAGTCCCGCTGAACCCAGGCTCGCACGTGCGCGCAACCCGAACGGCGGGAGTCGATCCATGGCAGACGGACGCATCGTCATCACCGGCGCCTCAGGCAAGGTGGGCAGCCTGCTCCGCCCGCGGATCAGGCGCGGCGACCGTGAGATCCGGCTGTTCGACCTGGCCGAACCGTCCCCGCCGCCCGTTGACGGCGAGGTGTTCCTCCAGCATTCGGTGACCGACCTCGACGCCCTCGCGAAGGCCTTCGACGGCGCCGACGCCGTCGTCCACCTCGGCGGCCAGAGCCGTGAGGCGAGCGCCGAGGACGTCATCGACCGCAACATCCGCGGCACCTACTGCGTTCTCGAAGCCGCCCGCCGCGCCGGTGTCGACCGCGTCGTCCTGGCGTCGTCCAACCACGCGGTCGGTTTCCACGATCGTGGCGAGATCCCACCCGGCGGGCTCCCCGCCGATGCCCCTGCGCGGCCCGACACCCTGTACGGCTGGTCCAAGGTCGCGATCGAGTCGGCCGGGCGGTTGTTCGCCGACCGCTTCGGCATGAACGTGATCGTCCTGCGCATCGGCGTGTGGTTCCCGAAACCGCCGGACGTCCGCGGCCTGTCGCTGTGGATGTCGCCCGACGACGGCGGCCGCCTCATCGAGGCATGTCTGTCCACAAAGGATCCGGGCTACCGCATGGTGTGGGGTGTCAGCCGCAACACCCGCGGCTGGTACTCGCTCAAGGAAGGCGAGGCGATCGGCTACCACCCGCAGGACGACTCCGAGGCCTACGCCGAGGACCTGATCGCGAAGCTGGGGCCCCTCGACGAGAGCGACCCGGAGCTGCGCCGCGTCGGCGGCACCTGGTGCTCGATTCCCTTGGGGGAGCCGAACTAGCGGGCGTCCGGCGGCGAGACGCCGAACGCCCCTCCCGTCACTCGGGGAAGTCCCGGCGCTTCAGCTTGGCCATGCGCCCGTCGGGGTGATGCCACACGATCCCCTCGAAAGGCCGGTCCCGCAGCCATTCGCGCAGGCCTTCCCAGTCGCGCGGAGCCTTGGCAGGTTCCCAGTCGACGGTCTTGCCGGTATTCGGGTCGGTCTCCGCGGCGCGGCTGTCCGGCGGGACGGCCTTGCCGGGCTTGACCTCGCGGCGCGCCCACCAGGAGCCGTCGGTGTCCATGAGCACGCAGGTTCCGTCGTACTTGCGCGTGGCGACGCCTTCTCCGGACGCGACCGACGAGCAGTCGGGGTGGACCTCGCGGGTCACGCGGCTCATGTCCGCGGGATCGCGACGGAACAGTGTCGGGATCTTCTTCACGCTGCCTCCTCGATGCTGAAGCTGCCTGGTGCGCAACGGAGTCAAGCACGGCGGCGCCATGCCGGGAGACGCGTTTGTCCACTAAGGATGCTGGGGTTCCCGGCCCTCGACGGCTCCAGGTCCCGACCCTGATCCCGTGTGGACGGTCGAGCGCCCACAACAGGAACCGCGTCCTACCGGATCCCCTCCCGGCGCAGCGTCGACGCGAGCTGTCGCGTCCGCGCCACCAGCGCCTCGGCCACCCGCTCGCCTTCGCCCTCTTTGAGCAGGTGCGCGGGCATCGAGCAGCTGATCGCGTCGGTGGCGGGGATCCGGTACCCGATGGCGGCGGCGATGCACGCGACCCCCAGGGTCCCCTGCTCGCGCTCCAGCGCCCATCCGCGTGAGCGCACGAGATCCAGCTCCCCGTGCAGGGCGTGCCGGTAGGTGATCGTGTGCTTCGTATAGACCTCAAGTTCATCGGGCAGGACGGCGTCCACCTCCTGGGGCGTCAGCTCGGCGAGCAGCGCCTGCCCCAGTGCGGTGAGGTGAGCGGGCAGCCGCCGGCCTACCCGGGAGACCGTCCGCACCGAGTCGCGGGCCTCGCGGCTGGCGAGGTAGAGCACGTGCGCGTCGTCGCGGCGGGCGTAGTGGAACGTGTAGCCGAGTTCGTCGCGGAGGTCTTCGAGCGCCTCGTTGGCGTGGGGGAGCGCGAGATCGCGGTCCAGGTACGCCGTCCCCGACAGCAGCGCGTGCGGCCCGACGCCCAGGGCCGAGCCGTTGTCGTCGGCCTCGATCCACTTGAGCTCGCGCAGGGTCCGGACCAGCGCGTGCAGGCTGGAGCGCGGGTACCCGGTGCGTTCCTGGAGTTGCGACAGGGTGAGCCGTACCGGTGAGGCCGCAAGGACCTCAAGGATCCGGACGGTTCTCTCTGCGGACTTGACCAGCGAACCCTCGTTCTCGGCGGAGGAGTCGCTTCGGCCGCGTGGCATGTGTTCACCCTTCTGTCCCGTGACATCGGTGTGGACGCGTTCCGCCCCCGTGAGCCCCGCTCGCGTGAGGACCCTGTTCAGCGCCTTGACCGTCATCATAGTGACTGTTAATTTGTCGTTGCATAGCGATCACATCCACAGACTCGATTCACATATGTGAATAGGGAGGCAGTGAAATGTCTCAACGTCGAGCGTTACAACGACTCGTGGTGCCGGTGATGGCCCTCGTCGTCGGTCTCAGCGTCGCCGGCTGCGGAAGTTCGGCCGCCGAGCAGGACCCGAACGGCCGGCTCGACATCTGGGTGCGCAAGCCGCCGGGTACCGAGACCGAGCAGACCGCCAAGGATCTCGCCGCGAAGTTCACCGAGAAGACCGGCATCCCCACCAAGGTCACCGCGATCTTCGAGGACTTCGAGACCAAGCTCTCCCAGGCCGCGGCGCAGAAGCAGCTCCCCGACATCGTCATCAACGACACCGCCCAGCTCGGCACGCTGGTCAAGCAGGGCCTCGTCCGCGAGATCGCGAAAGACTCCGTCGAAGGCCACGACCAGCTCACACCGATCTCCTGGGACGCCGCCACCGCGGCCGACGGCAAGGCCTACGCCGTCCCCTTCTCCGCCCAGACCTTAGCACTGCTGATCCGCAAGGACTGGCGCGAGAAGGTCGGCGCCGGCGTTCCGTCCACATGGGACGAACTCAACGCGCTGGCGACGAAGTTCACCAAGGACGACCCCGACGGCAACGGCGAGGCCGACACCTACGGCTACGTCGTCCCCGGGTCCACCAAACGCGGCTACACCGCCTGGTACTTCTCCAGCTTCCTCTGGGCGGCCGGCGGCGACTTCCTCACCGGCGAACCCGGCGCGTACACCCCCGCGATCAACGCCCCCGCCTCGCTCGCCGCCGTCGAGTGGTTCCAGAAGAGCTTCTGCGACGGCCTCGTCGTGCCCGGCGCCGCGACCCTGGAGACCACCCAGGCGCACCCCGACTTCGAAAGCGGCGTCGGCGGCATCTACCTCACCGGCCCGTACATGATGGGCAAGTTCGACGCCAAGCCCGGCAAGGACCTCTACGAGGTCGTCCCGCTGCCCGCCGGCCCCGGCGGTGCCCCCGCCGCCCTCGCCGAGGGCGAGAACGTCTATCTCATGGCCGGCTCCGACAACCAGGACGGCCAGGAGAAGTTCGCCGAGTTCGCGGTGTCCGTCGAGGGCCAGACCCTCGCCATGGACGGCGACCAGCCCGGCAACATCGTCCGCCTCCCGGTCAACTCCACAGTGGACCTCGCCGCCGTGCGCACCGACCCGCGCTGGCAGATCTTCGACGAGATCTACCAGAGCTCGGCCCGCTACGTCCCCCAGGTCCCCGAGTGGACGCCGTTCCTCCAGAGTTCGGCGGAGACCCTCAACGCCGTGGTGTCCAATTGCGACACCCAGGCCGGACCGGCCCTCGACGAACTCGCCGCGACGTTCACCGAGGAGCTCGGCCGCCAGGGAGCGGGCGGCTGATGGGCGCCACCGGAACCCGGGCGGAGCCGGTGCCGCCGACCGCTCCGGCGCCGCCCGGTCCGGTGGCCGACCGGCCGCGCACCCGCCGTCCACCGTGGACACGATGGCGCGGCTTCGGCGTCGCGTGGCTCTTCCTCGCGCCCGCCCTGCTCATCTTCACCGTCTTCAAGTTCATCCCCATGGGCCGCGCCTTCCAGATGAGCTTCCACGAGGTCCGCCCCTACCTGGGCGACATCTGGGTCGGCATGGACAACTACACCCGGATCCTGACCGACGAGGCCTTCTCCTCGGCCATTGTGCGGACCGTCGTCCTCGCCGTCGGCCAGACCGGCGGCTCGCTCGTCCTCGGCTTCGCGCTGGCGCTGCTGCTGGAGGGAACCGCCAAGCACCTGTGGTTCGTGCGCACGGCGGTGTTCCTGCCGACGATCGTCGCGATGGCCGTCGTCGCCGAGGTCTGGCGCATCCTCTACTACCCCGGCCCCGACGGGACCGTGAACAGCGTCCTCGGCTGGGTCGGCCTCGGGCCCTCCCAGTTCCTCAACAACGAGGACACCTCGCTGTGGTCGGTCATGTCGGTCGGCGTCTGGCGAGGCGCGCCCTACGACATGATGATCTTCCTCGCCGGACTGTCCGGAGTGGACAGAAGCCTCTACGAGGCCTCCTCCGTCGACGGCGCGAGCATCCGGCGCAGGATCTGGCACGTCACGCTTCCCGCGCTGCGCCCGGTCTTCGCGATCCTGTTCACCCTGGCCGCGATCCGCGGGCTGCGCGTGTTCACCGAGATCTTCCTGCTCACCAACGGCGGCCCCAACGGATCCACCGAGGTGCTCATGACCCTCATCTACAAGGTCGGCCTGGAACGCCACGACCTCGGCGTCGCCTCGGCGGGCTCGGTCCTGCTGCTCCTGGCCACCGTCGTGCTCACCCTCGCCGTCCGCTTCGCCAGGCGCGGCGACTCCAAGGCCGCGTCATGAGCCGCGGCAACCGGACCGACACCGCGCTCGGCCTCTCCTACCCGCGCGGACCGCTCGCGCGCATCCTGCGCGTGCTCCTCTACGCCGTGGTCGTCGTCATCTTCGCCGGGCCGCTACTCGCCCTGCTCGTCGGCGCCTTCGGCAAGGTCACCAGCCCGACCGAGTTCACCCTGATCCCGCAGGGCCTCACCCTCGACAACTTCACCCGCGCCATCGACCGCGACGTCCTGCTCTACCTCCTCAACTCCTTCGTGGTCGTCGGCGGCGGCCTTCTCCTCCAGATCGCCGTGTCGGTCTCGGCCTCCTATGCCCTGGCCCGCAAGAGGTTCCCGGGAATGCGACTGGTGTTCCTGCTGATCCTGTCGACGATGATGCTGCCCGAGGAGATCCTCGCGATCCCGCTGTCACTGGTGCTCGCCGACGTACCGGTCGTCCACGTCAACCTCATCGGATCGCTGTGGGGCATGATCCTGCCCGTCGCGGCCTGGGGCTTCTCGATCCTGGTGATGACCGAGTTCATGAAGGAGATCCCGGTGGAGCTGGAGGAGTCCGCCCGCATCGACGGCGCCGGCGAGTTCCGCATCTTCACCGCGATCGTGCTTCCCCTGTGCCGCCCGGCTCTCGGCGTCATCGGCATCTTCGGCTTCACCATGATCTGGGACCAGTACCTGCTTCCGCTCCTGGTCGCCCAGGACTCCGCCCAGTTCACGCTCCCGCTCGCCCTGCGCAATCTCCGTTCCGACGAGGAAGTCGGTCTCGGTGTGCTCCTGGCCGCCTCGCTTCTCGCCCTACTGCCGTCGGTCATCGCCTTCCTGGCCCTACAGCGGCAGTTCATGAAGGGCCTGACCTCCGGCGCGGTCAAAGGCTGATCCCGACTCTCCAGATTGGACCCGTCCACGATGACTCCGCACGGCTTGCTCTCGTTCCCGCTCACGCCTTTCGCCGACGACGACACCGTCGACCTCGCCGTGTACGCCGACCACCTGACCGCGCAGATCGAGGCCGGCCCCGCGGGGCTGTTCGTCGCCTGCGGCACCGGCGAGTTCACCGCCCTGTCGATGGCCGAGTACCGCATGGTCGTGCGCAGGGCGGTGAAGGTCGCCGCGGGACGCCTCCCGGTGATCGCCGGAATCGGCGGCGGGCCGGCGATCGCGCGCGAGTTCGCCTGCGCCGCAGCCGAATGCGGAGCCGACGGGGCCCTGCTGCTGCCGCCCTACCTGGTCGAGTCGACGCCCGCCGGACTGCTGCGCCACATTCGCTACGTCGCCGAACCGGCGCGCCTGCCGATCACCGTCTACCAGCGCGCCAACGCAGTCCTCGACCCCGAGACGGCCGTGGCGCTGCTCGACATCCCCACGGTGGTGGGGATCAAGGACGGACGCGGCGACGTCGACGCCATGCTCCGGCTCGTCACCGCCGTGCGCACCAGCGGTCATCCGCGCGCCGAGGAGTTCGGCTTCCTCAACGGGCTGCCGACGGCCGAACTGTCCGCCCAGGCCTACCGCGCGATCGGCGTGGAGGGCTACTCCTCGGCCGTCCTGTGCTTCGCACCCGACATCGCCGGCGCCTTCTACCGCGCCTTCGCCGACGGGGACGACGCCGCCACGCGCACCCTTCTCGCCCGCTTCTATCTGCCGTTCGCGGCACTGCGAGCCCAGGTCCCCGGATACGCTGTCTCCCTGGTGAAGGCGGGTGCGCGCCTGGCCGGGCTCCCCATGGGCGGCGTTCGCCCGCCCCTGGTGGATCCTTCGCCGGACCACGTCGAGAGGCTCGCCGCGATCATCGCCGACGGGCGCGAGGCGCTTGCGGGCATCACGCACGAGAACGCGTCCACAGTGGAGGTGAAATGAGCGGGCCCGACGTCCGGCACGTCGTCATCACGCCGATCGCCTTCCCGGATCCGCCGCTCCTCAACGCCTCGGGCGTCCACGAGCCGTGGGCGCTCCGTACGATCGTCGAGGTCCACGCCGACGGCGGTCTCGTCGGCCTCGGCGAGACCTACGGCGACGCCGGGCATCTGGCCCTCGTCGAGAAGGCCGCGAGTGCACTCACCGGCCTCGACGCCTTCAACCTCAACGATCTGCGCGCGAGGATCGCCACCGCGATCGGTGTCGTCGACTCGCCCGATCGCCACGGTCTGACCGGCGGTTCGAGTGCGGCGAAGACGCTCGCGCGGGTCGTGTCGCCTTTCGAGGTCGCGTGTCTCGACCTCCAGGGTCACGCGACCGCGCGGCCCGTCGTCGACCTGCTCGGCGGACGGATCCGCGACCGGGTCCCGTTCTCGGCCTACCTCTTCTACAAGTGGGCGGCGCATCCCGGCGCCGAACCCGACGAATGGGGCGAGGCGACGGATCCCGAAGGGATCGTGCGGCAGGCCCGCCGGATGATCGACCGCTACGGCTTCGGCTCGATCAAGCTCAAGGGCGGCGTCTTCCACCCCGACGAGGAGATCGCCGCGATCGAGGCTCTGCGCGAGGCGTTCCCGGAGCACCCGTTGCGGCTGGATCCCAACTGCGCCTGGACTCCTGAGACATCCCGCACGGTCGCCGAGCGCACCACCGGCCTCCTCGAATACCTGGAGGATCCGACGGAGGGGCTCGAAGGCATGGCCGAGGTCGCCGGCGCGGCCCCGATGCCCTTGGCCACCAACATGTGCGTCATCGGCTTCGACGACATCGCCGAGTCAGTCCGGCTCGGCTCGGTCGGCGTCGTGCTGTCCGACCACCATTACTGGGGCGGACTGCGCGCCTCGGCAGAGCTGGCCGCGATCTGCCGCACGTTCGGCATCGGCGTGTCGATGCACTCCAACAGCCATCTCGGGATCAGCCTCGCCGCCATGGTGCACCTCGGCGGTGCCGTGCCGAACCTGAGCTACGCGGCCGACACGCACACCCCCTGGCAGTGCGGCGCCGACGTCGTCGCCGAGCCGCTCTCCTTTGTGGAGGGTGCGGTCACCGTTCCGGCGAAGCCGGGTCTCGGCGTCACCCTCGACCGCGACGCCCTGGCGCGTATGCACGCCGACTACCTCCGCTGCGGCCTGACCGAGCGGAACGACACGAAGTACATGCGATCGATCGACCCGACCTACGAGCGCAAGAGGCCGCGATGGTGACGATCTCCGGACACGCCTATCCCTGGGACGTCATCGGCGATCCCGACTTCACCGCCCGGGTCGCCGACCACGGCATTCCGACAGTGACCCTCGCCGCCTCCTACCACTCCGCCCGCGCCGCCACACCGCTTCACCCGGACCACCAGATCGTCGACGCCCCATACGCGGCCCTGTACCGGCCCGTGCGTGAATCGGTATGGCACGGCCGGAGACTGCGACCGCTGGCTCCACAATGGATGGACGCACCCGACCCCTACGGCCAGGCGGCCGCCGAACTCAAGCGGTCCGGCCTCACCGTCGCCGCCTGGATCGTGCTGACCCACAACACGCGGCTCGGCACCTCCTATCCCGAGCTCACCGTCGTCAACTGCTTCGGTGAGCGCTACCCGTACGCCCTGTGCCCTGCACAGGAAGAGGTCCAGGACTTCGCCGCGACCCTTGCCGCCGAAGCCGTCCACGACGCGGCCGTCGACGCCGTGTCCCTCGAAGCCTGCGGCCAACTCGGCGTCACCCACCTCAGCCACCACGAGAAGACCGACGGCGCTTGGACTCCGGAGGCGACCAGGCTTCTGTCGGTCTGCTGCTGCGCGGCCTGCGCGGCGAACTGGTCGAGCGGCGGTCTCGACCCGGACGTGGTCACCGCCGCCCTCCGGGACGCCGTGCGAGGCGAAGCCGCCGGCACTCCCAAGCCGCTCGACCCGGCCGTCGAGGCGCGGATCCTGGCCGGACGCCACGCGTCCGCCGACAGGCTTCGCACCCAGGTCCTCGACGCCGTCGGCGAAGCCGCCCCGGGAACCCCGGTGACCTTGCACGCCAACCCCGACCCCTGGGCCACCGGACCCTCCCCGGGTATCACGCGACAAGCTCTCTCTGAAGTGGACGCACTACTGGTCCCCGCTTGGCCGACCGCCACCGCGACCGCCGACACCATCGCCCGCGCCGCCGCTCTCGGCCTCCCCGTCGACGCCTACGTCACCGTCCTGCCGCCCGCTGCGGAAGACGACGTGCTCCCGCACGTCGCGCGGCTGGTCGAGGCCGGAGCCGACCGGCTGAGCCTGTACCACCTCGGGCTGGCGCCGCGATGGAAGCAGGACCTGTTCGGGAGAATCGCGGCAGGGCACGGGTAGCGGGCGCAGGGGCAGTTCTCCGTGCCCTCGCACCGGGCCTGAAGTGCTGGACGGGCGTCGGGGAGCGGTGGAGGCTGGGGCGCCCCAGCCGTTCGCCGTCTCGGCCCGGAGGCAACACATGTTCACGCAAGGACACCTCACGCGGCGCCGCGCCGTCGACCCGCGCGACCTTACTTTCGCCCTGATCGACATCGAGACCACCGGACTCGAACCGAGGCATGGCGCCCGTGCCTGCGAGATCGGCGTCGTCCGCATGCGCGGCGACGGCACGGTTCTCGACGAGTACTCGACGCTGGTCGATCCGGGCCGTCCGATCACCAACTCCGAGTACCACGGCATCACCGACCTGCACGTCCGCGAGGCACCGGCTTTCGCCGACGTCGCAGGGGATGTACTCGCGTACCTGGCGGGCGCGGTCGTGGTCGGTCACAACCTTGAGTTCCAGGACAGGTTCCTGACCGCGGAGTTCGCCCGGCTCGGTGTCAGGATCAACGGGATTCCCGGACTGTGCAGCATGGTCACCACCCGGATCCAGCTCGATCGCCACGGCTACCGGCTGAAGAACGTGGCCCATCTCGTCACCGGCGAATGGCCCGGCGGCCTGCACCGCGCGCTCGACGGGGCACGGACCCTGGGCTGGATGCTGACGACGATGATCGCCGAGGCTCCTCAGCCGCTCTTCTGGGCGGGACCGTCCACCATGGACTTTCCCGCCTATCCCCGCACCGGCCGGATCGCGCCCCGTGCCGTCGAGACGCGCAAGGGGACCGAAGGATGGCTGGCCTCGCTCATCTCCCGGCTGCCGAACATGGTCTACCCGCCGACGCCGCAGCCTAGTTACGAGGCCGACTATCGCGCGATGCTCGGGCATGCGCTCAGCGACGGCCGCATCGTCGGTGACGAGGCGACCCGGCTCGGTCTGCTAGCCTCCCGTGCTGGCCTGACGCAGTCGACGGCTCGTGTCATCCACGAGGAGTTCCTCAAGGAGGCACGGAAGCGGGCCGAGGCCGACGGTGTCGTCACGACGACCGAGCTGCGGGAGTTGCGGCGCGCCGCCAAGGAGCTGTCCGCGACGCACCTCATCGGCGATCTGGAGGCGACCGCGGCCACCGCTCGGGCCCGCCGCTCCGGTGCGCTCAAAGGCATGCGGGTCTTGGCGGTCGGCGAGTCCGGTGCCGTCGGCGGGGTCGTGGACTTCGCCGTGGAGAACGGTGCCGCGGCGGCGGTGAACCCCACCGGGACCGTCCGCCTGGTCGTCGCCGAAGCCCTCGATGACGCCGATCCGCGGATCGTGAAGGCGAGAGAGCTGGGCATCGAGATCACCGGTCCCGAGCAGGCCATGGAGATCCTGCGCGCGGAGATCGAGAGCGCGGGTCTTCTCGCCGACGCGCGTGGTGCCGAGGTCGCCCGGCGGTTGAGCCGGGAGACCGCTCCGGTCCGGATGCGCGGCGGTCCCCCGGAGTGGCACGAGTTCTGGCGCCCCCGTGAACTGGCACCGGCCGAGTACAAGGCCCGGTTCGTAACCCGGAACAACGACTGGGACACCCGCTCGGCCGTCCACCGGAAGACGGCGGCCCGGGCGGGCTCGGCCGGCCAGAGCGGTTGTGCCACCACATGTCTGGCGGTCGGCGGCGTCGTGGCCGGTATCGCCGCGCTGCTTCATCACGTCCTGAGCTGAGCGGCGAGCAGGCCGCCCCGAACCGGGGTCGGCCTGCTCGAACCCGCTACCAGAACAACTTCGCCTTCCGCCTGCGCGCGAAGACGAACAGCCCGCCGCCGACCGCGAGAACGACCGCGGCCGCCGCGATCACCGCGGGCGTCCCGAAGCCGGTCGTCGCCAGCCCGTCGTCGCCACCTCCCTTGCCGCCGAAGAGATCCGCGGTCTTGCCGAGGTCGGCGAAGATCGTCTCGCCGGTGGCGTCCTCGACGGCGTCGTTGTCGGTGACGGCGTAGACGCGGCCGTTGCCCGCGATCGCCAGGCCCTCCAGCTTGTCCTGCGTCCAGCCGTGGCCGGCGGTGAGGACCGGGAGCACGTCGACCGCGGACTTCTTCGCGGCGACCGGGGGAGTGCCGGTGGCGGCCGGGGCCACCGCGGCGATGTCCACTGTGTACACGCGCTTGACCGCCGCGTTGGTGCCGCGCTGGTTGTCGCGCTCGATGACGGCGAGCGTCTTGTCGTCGACGGCCGTGATCTCGCTCAGGCCGACGGTCACGCCGTCGCCCGATGGGGCCTCCAGCTCGTACGACAGCCAGGTCCACTCGCCGGTCGCGACGGTGTAGCGGCCGATGCGGGTGGTCTCTTCGCCCTTGATCGGGCGCTGGAGGGCGACCCAGACGACCTCGTTCGCGCCGGTCCCGGTCGCGGTGACGCCTTCCAGCCCGTTGTCGGACACGCCCGCGGCGACGTCGGCCGGCAGCGGGATCTCCTTCTCCACGACGGCATTGCCGTCGAGCCTGACGAGGAGGTTCGGCACGTCCTTGCTCGGCTTGCCTTCACTGGCCAGCCAGTATCCGCCCTCGGGCCGCGCGAAGATCCCCTCGCCGTCGTAACCGATCGCCTCGCCGTCTTTCGTGACCGGGATCGACGACGTGATCTTCGCGGGCTTGCCCGACACGTCGATCCCGAGCAGGCGGGTCTGCGCGTAGGCGGAGTCGGTCACCGCGAAGAGCCTCTCGGCGTCGGCCGGGTCGGCGGTCAGCCCCGACAGCGTGCCCCACGGGATCGGGGAGCCGTCCAGGTCGTCCGACACGATCGTCGGAAACGACGCCGATCCCTTACCCAGCTTGAAGAGTGCCACCGAGGAGCGGATCCCGTCGTCGGCGAGGTCCTCCTCGCTGGAGACGATGAACAGCCCGCGCGACGGCACGCCGACCAGGCCCTCCGGGCCGTTGGTGACCGGCAGGACCTGCGTGAACCGCGGCTTCGCAGGGTCGGTCATGTCGTAGACCGCGACGAAGTTGCCGCGCTCGGCGGCCACGAACATGTACGGCACGCCGTCGTATACGCCGTAGGACAGGCCTTCCGGCTCCGCACCGGAGTTCTCCGAACGGTTCTCCGGGTAGAGGCCGTGCGTGATCGCGATGTGCTCGAAGGAGTTCCCCGCGTCGGCCACGATGCGGCCGTCGGTGCCGAAGACGGTCCAGCCGCGGCTGCCGCCCTTCCAGTCGCCCTCGTTGGCCGTGGCGATCAAGTCGTCGCCGACCCAGGCGACCGCGTCCGGCTCGCGCGGCGCGGTGATCGAGCCGGTCGGGTCGATGATCCCGTCCTCTTCGACGTCGACACCGTCCACAGTGGCCGTACCGGCGGAGAAGTCGCCGGTGACCGTCGCGCTCGCCACGTCGACGAACACGATGTGGTTGTTCTCCTGCAAGGTGACCACGGCCTGCCCTCGCGAGTTGATCGCGACGTACTCGGGCTCGGGGTCGTCGGCGGCGACATCGGCGATGCCGGTCATCGCGACGTCGCGGACCGAGTAGTCCCCGAGGTCGACGACGGCCAGGAACCCGGCCGGGGCCTGCGGGAGGTCCCCGTCGTCGACGTCCTCGTCGCGCTCGTTCTCGATGGCGATGGCGGCGTAGTCGCCGCCGGCAGTGACGGCGATGGAGTCGGGCTGTCCGCCCAGCTCAACGGTCTCGATGACCTCGCGCGAACCGGCGTCGAGCACGACCAGCCGGCCTGAGGTGTCGACGAAGTCCTCGCTGGTGTTGACGACGGCGAGGATCCGGTTCCCGGCGACGGTGACCGAGGTCGGCTCCCCCGCGAGGGGAAGGATTCCGGCGGCCTTGGGCGCGGCCGGGTCGGAGATGTCGACGAAGCCGAGCCGCTCGCCGGGGCTGTCGGTGTAGACCAGGGTGTCGCCGTCGTCGGTGACCGCGGAGATCTCGGCGGCGGTCTCCTGGTCGGCGGAGGTGTTGAGGTAGACCGGGAAGGTCGCCGTGCGCTGGAACGCCGACGCCTCCTCGGCCCCGGCGGGGGCGGACAGGGGCACGATGGACGCCGCGGCGAGGCCGGTGGCACCGGCGAGCAGGCGGACGAGGGGGATTCGCACGACGTGTGTCTATCGGCCGCCGGCAGACGGGAGGTGAACGGCGGATGTCGTGTCGGCGGATCGGGTGCGGGCGCTGCGGTGAAGTCGGGCAATAGCCGCAGGTCAGTGGCTCACCAGGGTGTGACGGTGGCCGGTACGGGCGCGGGTGTCCGGATCGCGCCGATCAGTTTGGCGAGCCCGAAGAGCACGTAGCCGCAGACGATGAGCGCGCCGAAGAACCCGAGGACGGTCGGGACGAACTCCGAACTCTCGGGATCGAAGATGCTCTGGTATGCCTGGACGCCGGTGGACAGCAGGAAGACGAAGTACGCCAGGGGAAGCGCGATCCAGGTCAGCGGCTCCCAGGCGCGGGTCCGGAACTGGCCGCGGCCCACGAACACGAAGTCGACGACCACGACGGCCGGTGTGATCAGGTGCTCCAGAAGGAATCCCGGCTCGTCGAGCGCCGGGTCGAGCAGCACGATCGAGGTGATCGCGATCAGCGACATCAGGACGGCCATGGCGCCGCGCAGCCAGGACGACGGCGGCTCGTGGCGTCGTCCGGCGGTGAAGACCGGGACGAGCGCGAGTCCGATGTAGACGACGCCGACGACGAGGCTGCCGAGCTGGCTGAGGTAGTAGAAGTCGTCCACTTCGGACACGACCAGGTAGACGCCGAGCAGCCCGCACAGGGCGACGGCCATCCGCCACAGCGTCAGGAGTGCGAGCACGACAGGGCTCGGCCGCGGATCGGGCGGGATGTTCATCGGCTGGTCCTTCCGTCGGCCTGCGAGGGAGCGTAGCGCCCGCGGGCAAGCACCGACGGTGTCCGAGGTCCGTTTTCTGCAAGACCGCGGGCCGTCGGCGTGCCTACGGTCGGGGCATGAGCGACATGATCACGCGGGCCGAGACGTACCTGTGGCGCAGCGGCCGCGTCCTGGAACAGCACCACTTCGCCTTCCACTTCCGCGACGGCGGCGCCGCTGCGGTCGTGACCGCCCTGGAGGCCTATCGCGCCGCCGACGGCGGCTACGCCTACGGCATGGAGCCCGACGTCCGCGGGCCGGAGTCGCAGCCGGCGACCCTGCGATCGGCCCTCGACGTCCTCGACGACGTAGGGCGCCTCGGCCGGGCCGCCGCCACGCCGCTGCTCGACTGGCTCACGACCATCACCGCGCCCGACGGCGGCATCCCCGCCGTCCTGCCGAGCCTGCGGAACCACCCGCGCCCGCCCTGGCTGCCGATCCCCGACGAACCGGCGGGCATGCTGCTGCCGACCGCCAACGTGGTCGGCCACATGGTCCGCAACGGTGTCACGCACCCGTGGCTCGGCCCGGCCGAGGACTTCTGCCGACGGGCCGTCGAGGGGTTGCATGAGACGCATCCGTACGAGATCGAGGCCGCCGTCACCTACCTGGACGGCGTCCATGATCGTGACCTCGTCGTCGAAGCGGGGACGCGGCTCGGCCGGCTGACCCGCGACCTGAATCTCGTCGCCCTCGACCCCGCCCACCCCGACAGGGCGACCCTCGCGCCCGGCTACGCGCCCGGCGAGTACCACTTCGCCCACGACTACGCGCCCACCCCCGATAGTGTCG
>Ga0307515_10014282_pt1 | contig 14745 bp, 10 predicted proteins | sample 17_EM_MG_FD_194513 | JGI IMG/M metagenome (GOLD analysis project Ga0307515, IMG submission 194513) | Populus trichocarpa ectomycorrhiza microbial communities from riparian zone in the Pacific Northwest, United States - 17_EM | ecosystem: Host-associated > Plants > Roots > Unclassified | place... | reverse complement strand
CGTTCCACAGGTTTCCAACGTCATTAGCAAGGGCATCCCTGTCGTCATTGCCGCTGGAAATGAACATCAGGACGCAAACAACAGATCCCCTGCTCGTGTCGTTGAGGCCATCACCGTCGGTGCAACCTCCATCAATGACACCATCGCCTCGTTCTCCAACTTTGGTAACAAGGTCGATATCTTCGCCCCAGGTGTGGATATTATCTCTGCCGGCAACCTGGACGACCTTACCACTCTCACGTCTAGTGGTACTAGTATGGCCACGTGAGTCATGTCATCCATGCTTGGTTCACTTGCGGGTTTGTGCGCGTGCTAACAGTAATTCACCAACAGTCCTCACATCTCCGGACTCGCACTCTTACTCATGGGGGCGGAGGGAAAGCTCTCACCTAAGGCTCTCGCCCAGCGCCTTGCTGACCTTGCTGTTCGCGGTGCCATCAAGGGTCTTCCAAATGGTACCCTCAACGCGCTCGCATTCTCCGGTGCTGAGAGATAAATGCTCGGAGCATTGTACAGTCCATTCTACGGATTATTATTGTTATTATTGGGACTCCTCTCTGCTTCCTCTGCCCCGTGAGCATATGCTCTCTTCCCCATTCCTACGTCCTTTGCTCATGTGCTGTCCTTTATTCTATTGTTATGGAATGGGTGTTAGCGGAAAGCTATGCCTTGATGTAAGTGTACCATACAGCATTTGTAGTTTGGGTTATTTGCCTTCCATTTCATACACAGTCATTTAGTGTATTATTTGGCTGCGTGCTTGCCTATTTGCTTGGACAATCCTTTAACTTATACCACATACTCATTTTATACTTTTCCACATTCAGTCATCTCATTGTATAACAGGGATTTGATTGCATTTGGAAGATGTAAGCATTAAGTGTTTCAACAATTTAGTACAACCTCACACTGAGGACCATAACTGCAATGGAATCAGTCAATCTGAAGGTTTCTGGCAGAAGCTGACAATTGCAATGGAATCAGTAAATCTGATGGTGCAATATATTACCCTTTTTTCCTCTTTTCCTCCTCATCCTGACAATCTCCACTCCCTCTGATTGCTCTGATATCTCCAACTGACTACCACCCCTCATTCAATTACCTCATGCTTGCTCCTCCTGATCCTGCTCCCCTGATCCCTGCAATAATATTGCCCTTTTTTTTTTTCCCCTTTTCCTCCATATTCCAACAATCTCCACATTTCCTGATCACTCCAATATCTCCAACCAACCACCATCTCTCATTTGAATACTTTCTGCTCACTCCTCCTGATGTCATCCCTCTGATCCCAATCCCACCCCCAGCCTCCTTCTGATTCCCTTGTCCCTCCTCCCACTCCCCATGACTTGTGATTTGTGATATGGACTCTTTCTGATTGTATCCTATGTGTCCCCATGTTTGTATCATTCTCCGCATGCTACTGGACTCATCCTGATAGTGTAGACCCATGTGATAATATTGCCTTTTTCTCCCTTTTTCCTCTTTATTCCAATGACCTCTGCACTCTCCTGTGATAATATTGCCTTTTTCCTCCCTTTTCCTCACCATTCCGATGATCTCCGCTCCCCTCCGGTCACTCCGATATTCCTCTTCTGGCCCTGCTCTCGATCCCGCTCCTTCCAATCCCCTTGTCCCATTCCCCCCATTCCCTATGACTTGTGTTTTGTGTTATGGACTCTGACCTGTGTTACCCATTTGTATATTATCTTCCCACTTGTTTGTATCATCTCCACATGCTACTGGGCTTATTCCGATAGTGTAGACCTGCCTCTGCCCCATGCGCTCCACTATTCCCTCTTTGCCTCCACTTCTGTACCACTGTGTTCACATAGCCTCCACCTCACTGCCCGTGTGTAGATCCCACCTCCACACCACCCCTGCCTCTGCTTCTCTCCACTTTTTTTTTTTTTTTTGTGGGTCAGGGAAGTCGCTCTGCCACCATGCTCCTAGACATCTCAAAAGGGGGAAGTGGTCTCCCGGCCCCCAGAGGGAGATCTAAAGAAGGATGGCGCCCCATCAGCCGGCATGACCTGCTCTCTAGAGCTCTCCCTACCGTCACCTGCAGGAATCTGGTTTAAGACCCCGTTGTCTGTTGGAGACACCAATACATCTACCACACAGTGTAGACTCAGAGGCCGGGAGTGTGGGGGTCACCAGCAGTCAGAGGGCTGTGGAATACCCACTAAACCTGCAGGGGGCCTCCTGTCCGACATTGGCAAGGTGGTCCCTATCCATGGGCAGATAGGGGTGCTGTACCGGACTGCCCTTTAAGTGCTTAACGTCCCTCCCTGGGTCCCCGCGCTACACCCTTTTACAGGCTTGTTCGGAGGCCACTATCTCACTCCTTACAGCAGGAGTGGAACCCACTCCCAGAGGGCGTGAGAAGGGTCATGAGGACGACGTGGTGTAAAGATACCCGTAAAGGAGCTTCCTCACTTGTAAGCTCCATCTGTTAGTCTAGCCTTGGCTGCTGGGGCCTGGGCCTTATCCTCTGTATTCTTCTTCACAGTAGGTTCTGGGCGCAGCGCCGATAAGACGCTCTGTAGTGAATCAGTACAGCTCAGGGGCACAAACCTGAAATTGTCGTTGTGGATTTCCTTCATGCGCCACTTCCATATTGCCCAGAAAAAGCTGCCGATAAGCCACTCTCTCCATGGTCTGGATTCTTTTAGTTTTTTAATGACCTTTTTCACACCTTTAAAAGGGCGCAGTGCGTTGTGTTCCAGCGCCCGTAGAGCTAGCAGTGGGTACCAAGGGGATGAACCCCACTCATTCAGGTGCAATGTCTTGAGAACAGCTGTTGGGGATACTACCCGCAGACTGTCTAGGAGTAGAGACATTAGTGGCCGTAAGTCATACTGGCTGCACCCTGTCAGTATGTGGTCCAGGGACATTTCCTGGTTGCATAAGCAGACTCATCCCATATCCGACTTCAGACCAGATGTGCCAAAGTACCTGTGACCCAGAACCTGGGCGCCATTCATTTCCTTCCAAAGGACTTCCTTCAATCCTTCTGGTATTTGAAGATGCCACACACCCCCTATGTATGCCCCCGGGTCCAGAACCTTCCCAAACATGTTGCTTAATAGCACTACCCATCTGTCCAAGAATCTCCCAAACCTGATAGTCTCAGTTGGTGATTGTATCCTGTGACGTACCACTAGTCTCGTTAGGTAATCCAATGGCTGGTAGCACAGGACCGGGGCGATGTCCACCCATCCTGCTGGTGCGTGTAGTGATCCGATGTCCATGATTCTGCCCATTAGACGCCCTTTGTTTGCCAATTTATCCGTGATATTATTATTAATATCATCCCCATGTGCTTTGGCCTTGACGAAGCTTATCTGCCCTGTCCTATCCCGAAGTAGGTATAACAAGTATTATAGTAGGGGGGTGGGGGGACCCCGACTCATGTGTCTAGGGGCCTCGCCCCACCCATCTCTCTCCATAGCCAATAGGCCTCCCTTCAAAAGTCCCAGCACGAATGTGGAGTCAGTATGGACCACTATGTGAGCGTCTCTCCATGCAAGGAGGCATAGGACCATGGCAGCGACTTCTGCGATGTTGTTAGAAAGTACTGCTCCTGTGAGCTTGACCTTATCGTCAAAAAGCAGGTTGGACGTCCATGCTGACCCAGCAGTGCAGTTATCCATGCCGTTGTCCTGGGCTGACCCATCAGTCCAAACATGTATGTTCCTGGCGTAGATGATTTCTTCAGCCCTGCGGGGAGTCGGCATAGTCCTCAGGACATAGTCTTCGGTGTGAGTGTGAAGCCGTGCCACCTTGTAGGCGTCTCGCACTATCCTCCCAGAGATTATGGATCTGGGGAGGGTAAACATTCTTATGCACCCCAGGGGCCCGTCCATGTTGGGCCAGACGTTCACCTCATCGCCCGTCCGCCATGCATAGTAGGGCCGGGTTATTGACCAGGTTGAGCTCTCCAGGAGCACGCGCAGTTTCATCAATACACCATGTAGGTCTTCCTGGTCGATGGTGTCTGCAGGCGTGGAGTACAGTTGACCCACTGTCTTGATGCCCATACCCCCTAGCTTCACAATTTTCGGAAGCAAACTTGAGTGCAGCCTAGGTAAGGCTGGGTGGTTCATGATCCTGGCGTTCCATCGAGCCGGGAGGGATGGCGTGCTGCTATCCATGTCTAGGCCGAACTTCCGTGCTGTGGTAAAAGCTTGTGACACTCTATCCTGAAGGAGCAAGGGCTTTGTGTATGCTAGCTGTATGAACGGGTTAATCTTCTGGTAGTTGCCTGCTCTACTTGATGAGGATGCCATCTTTAGGTCCATCCACGTCCACTTCCTCCAAGGCACAGACTGGTCACCCGTGATCAAGTCACTGAGGAATTTCAAGTTGCATGCATACTTTCTTGTCATGAGCGAGGGGTTATTAAGCCCTCCCTTCGCAATTGGTGCCTCCAGGGTCCCGTACGCCATCGCAGAGAACTTGCCTCTTACAAATCCCATTATCCTGTTGCTAATCCTACGAAGCACATGCAGGGGAATCCCGTTTCCATCCATAAGGAAATGGCACCTGGACAGCATGAGGGCCTTGGCCAGTAGTGAGCGGTTCCTTACACTTGCTCCTATCGCTCTCCATTGAGAGATGATTCTTTTGATATGGGAATCGATTTGGGTCCATCTGTGTAGAGCGTTATCCCTACTCCCGATCCACACCCCCAACACACGCAGGGGGTCTGCTGGGGGTAGTATGCACGCCCCAGGTATTGTAGAGCCTGCCATGTCTTGGTTTTCATAGCATCTCATCTGGAATGCATGTGGTCCCACAGGCTTTACATCCGTTTTGTCCATATTAAACTTTGACCCTATGGCATAAGAGGTTTCAGCCAGGCATGCAGAAACCTCCTGAACAGAATCCTGATCCCCCAGGAATAGGTTAGCATCATCTGCATACAGCATGACCTTCACTGGGTCCAGACCTGGTATACGCAGTCCCTGTACCAGTTGCCTTAGCCTAATAGCTAGCGGTTCTATGGAAAAGTTGAAGAGCAGACAAGATAGGGGGTCGCCTTGCCTCACTCCTCTCTTCAATGTGAAATAAGGGCTGTACCCACTGTTGATTCTAACCTGTGAATGGCAACCTGACGTAAGGTCCCCGATGAGCCTCACTAGCTCCCCTGGTAACCTGAAAGCCATCAGCACCGATAGTAGCCATGACTGGTCAACTCTGTCATAAGCCTTGGCCTGGTCCAGGCCCATGATGAAACTGGGCATCTCTGTTGCGTCACAGAGATGGGCCACCTCCGCCGCCAGCCTCGTGTGCTTGCACATCAGTCTCCCAGGTACAAACCCCTTCTGGTCTGGGTGTAGCTTCGCAATCGCCCATGGTGCTAGTCTGCCATTCAGCAGGTTAGTGTACATCTTGCAATCAGTGTTCATAGATGATATGGGCCTATAATTGGAAACCAAGGTCGGGTCTCCCTTCTTATAGAAGAGACTAATATTTGCATCCTTGAAGCCTTCTCGAGAGGAGCCTCTCAGGGCTATATCCTTTATAACATCAGTGAAGGCACTCCAGAATGTCCTTGGTGGGGGCGTGCCGTTACCGGGACTTTTTTGGAGGGTGTCCAGTACAGACATGAGTCTATGCCAGAACCCATAGTGTATGCCGTCTGGTCCTGGCGCTGTGTTCGGCATTTTGAGGCAGAGGGCTTTCATCTCCTCCAGCGAGAAAGGCCCGTGTAATCTGTTCTCAGGGTCAGCCTGTTCTCTACTCTGTCGTCTGACGTCATCCAGTAATGTCCATTGGGCATCTATTCGCTCTGGAGGCAAGGGTTCTGGGGTATGTAGGTAGAAGAAATAATCTTTGGCTACAGATGCCATTTCTGTTAGCTTAGTATGAGCCAGCACTTCGTCCGGCCGCCGGAGGCCTTCCACTGAAACAGAGGCTCGACTGCCGTGCTCGTCCAGCTCTTTATTCGACGACTGCTTGTACCACTCCGAAGAGTGTGTTCTGGTCATCTTCTCCCATTTAGCTTTGGTGGCAGTGGCGAAACGTTCCGCTCTTTCGTTAAGCGTGGTCACCACACTCTTCCCTGTTTTGACTATCGAGAATCCTCCTGCAGTGATATTGGTAGGTATCTTGGCCAAACCTCCTGGTTGTACAGGGACTTGCCAAGGGGATCTGGGGCTTGGGACGAAACACCTTCGTTTCGCAGGAGCAACCTTGTATGCTGGGATAGCAGCGGGCCAGCGCAGGGCCGTTCGCGCAGGGGGTGCCCGCCTTTCCCAAAGCATCATGTTTCCTTGGGTTAATGCAGTCATGATTTCAGCTGGAGCTATGTGTTCATTCCTCAGGGCTGTAAGCCAATCCACTTTGCCCTTATTACTTCAGTCCCGTGACCTCAGCATGCCCTATGCGCAGGACTTCATCCTTGAAGGATCTCCATTTTTCCAGCGTCACTGGGCCACTATCAGTCATCTCACCCCAGCTTTGCAGCACGCCAGGCCAGAATCTCTTCATTTTGTCCAAAACTTCCAGGTTTGGAAGCCTAGGGGCCGGGGTTGCCTTTTCCACCTTTGGTTTCTTTATGTATACTGTTGCAATTATTACCCTGTGGTCTGACCATTTGGTAGCGATCAGCAAGACTTTGCCATCTCTCCATCCCATGGTCGGTCTGTATATATGGTCCAGCCGTGAGTAGACTATGCCATTGTGTGTCATTTTACTATAGGACCAGTCCCTAGGTGCAGGCCCTCGGCCCGACACGTCTCTCATATCGCAGAGCCCCTTGACATCCTCGAAACAAGTTATTAACTTCTTGGAGGGGGCCTGACTTCCACCAGTAGGGTGTCTATCACCCACATGTTCCACAAAGTTCCAGTCTCCAATAGCGAAGCAACCTCCCCAGTGTGTCCTTGCTTGTCTCTGGACAAATGTTGTTAGCCTAGCCTTCAGACACGCCAAGAATCTACCCAGTGATACCTGTCCCTGAGATATATCCCCGTACACCCCGAGGATCCAGAAGGATTCCCGACTCACTCTGTGAGATACGTTCACGATTATCGCGTGACCCAGTATAAGGACCTGTTTGTGCAACACATCCCAGCCGGCCCCAGCCTTCGTCAGGATCACTACTCCCGCCCTAGAAGCGAGGCCTGTTTGTTCTAATACATCTACCCTCCGACTACTTGGGAGTGACACAGTGTGTGTTTCCGTCAGTACCAGTATGTCTATTTGTTCTAGGGACATGAGTTGTTCCGCAAAGCGCATTTTTTCTCTGCTATTCGATGCCGTTTTAGTACCTTGGCCACACATATTCCATGTGGCCAGTTTGAACACTCTGTTCTGTAGTTTCATATTAATGGCCTGGGACTCTGCCTTGGCCCCATTCGGAGACCTCCCTCTGGCCCTTTCGGGGGCCGAAGTCTGGTCCGCCTTATGAGTAGGGGGCAGATCGCCGTTTGAGCCTAAGGCGCTCTGCTTGGACACCATAGGGTGGGGGATTTCGCATTTGTGGCTGTTTGAGACACTGGCAGCCACCACATCAGCCAGGGGGGTACCTGCTGTTCCCCCACCATCACTGTCGGCCCCTCGGCCCTGAGCCGGGTAGCCAACAGCCCGTGCAGGACGTCTTGAGGTTGCTGCTTTGTATTCCATGTTGCTAAGGAGGGGGATTGCCCTGGAAGTGACCTTATAAACCCTGAAAAGAGGGGAACGCCTGAGGGCCCTGGCTAATTCCCCCACTACATTAATATCAAGATATCCGCCCTTGGGGGCTATAAGAGATGACATAGGGGGTCAATAACATCCAGCCACGTAACAAGTTCCAGAGCATGTATTGTCATATCTCAGTCAAAGGAAGCCCGAAAAGTTCCATGAGGTGTCATCGCAGAATTCAGTCTATCAGTCCTTCTCCCATAGCAAACCCGCCAGGGCTTTGCTGGTAGTTTCCTCTGCCTCTTCTATGGGTTTGTCCTCACCCAGGGGCTTACCTTGGAGGTGCCTGCTCCTCTTCGAACCTCCTGAAGACTTATCCACCTTCCTGGAGACTAGTTTTTCCTTCTGTCTCTCCATCTGCTTTTCAAACACATGCTTCAGCGTGCCTGGATTCACGCTTGCATATGTATCTCGTGCTTCTGCCGCACTAATCTGGGAGGCATGCACACTGCCATCCTTACTTTCGCCCTTCGCATTTTCTGCACAAGCAGCCAGATGCACATTTCTGTCGTTCCACACCTTCCTTCTGATGGCGGAATACCCAATGAAGAGGGGAACATAGGTGGCATACATCTCATTATCTTTGCAAACCACTATGGCCAACCATGCTGCAGCGGCTGGTGAGATAAGCCCATCTGTGAGGAGGACTTGCAGTATGGGGACTGCTGGGTGCTTGTCGACGCTGTCGATGAACTGTGGGGTTGGCTCTCCTATCTCGGCCAGCAACCCTTCAAAGTCTTGTTGGGCGCGGAGTGTGCGAATAGTGTTCCAGAACGAGGGCTGATTCATGTGCTTGTTGCCCAAGTCTTCAATGTACTTGATGAACCGCGGGGTGATGGGGCATGGTGCTACCGCAATCTGGGAAAGTTTCGACCAGATTGCATCTACGCGGGGGTACGCTGATATCCTGTGACGCCTAATTGCAACACATGTCCTCCACCATTGGATCTCGAACGACTTTGTTTCTGGGTCATCGTACAGGAACTCTGGCACGTCGTCTCCAATATCCATGACGCCACGTCATCGCACGTATGTCACATTATCCCAGTCGCTGGTGCAATCGTATGTTGCCGCCAGCCTGTTGAAAGAAAGTACAAAATCGCCCTTGAATTCTTTCACAGCATTCTTGACGTCAACCTCTTCCATGCTGGGGAATGCTTTCAGGAGGGTGCCGCGCATATCGTTCATGTCTACCGCGCTCTGTAACCAGGTCAAGGCCGTAGGGAGATTGTTATCGTGTCTTTGCAAGGCTATAGTGAGGTGCTCTTCCGGGAGGTCTGGGAAAGCTGTGCTCATCTTTTTCAAACCTTGAGAGAGCATGACATCCTCGTAGGTCTCCGAGGGTGAGTATACAGAGTATACGGGTTCTTGCGTCGGGGCTGATTGGGTGTCATCATCCAGGTGGACCCGTACAGGGATGGACCAATGCGCTTTCCCCTTCCCTTTCTTTGACGGCATGGGGGGGAGGTCATCCTTCGTGATACCAGCTGCTCTAACTAGGGCGTCACCCTGGAGGGGTTTGATACTGGAGAAGAGGAGCAATTCTTCTTCATTGATCGGAATCAGGGATGGGAGCATTGGCTCCGAGATGATAGGGAGGGGGACACCTATCAGGATGTCATTCTGATCCTGCTCCATCATCCTTCCAAGAGCCAAGGATGTCAAGGCCCTCTGTACAGCTGGGTTCTTTGTGACGTTTCTGTCAGGGAGGAGAGTAGTGTGTCTGGGCTCCTCTCCACTCACCATATCCACATCCTCGGCAGAGTCCGGCCATGTATACTCGGTTGTAGCCTTCTCCTCATCTTGTGCAAGGTTCTGGGGGGCTAATGTCGCAGCAGGGACTCTCTCGCTCTGCAACTGGGCTGCTGGCGCAGGCCCGGGGATTTCCGTGCTTTGAGTAAGGATGTTGCCAACTGGCGGTGGAGTATCACTAACATGAGTGTGGCCATTGGACAGCGAATGGGGGGCTGCTGTTTTCTCGATGGTTATGACTTCCTTGACTGTTGTGGCCAAAGGGGCAATGCTTCGCAGCATCGCGGGTGGGGAGTCTGCATAGCAGTGTGTTAGTGACTATCATCAGGTTCAGCGCGCAATGGCATACAAGTAGCAGCTTTAGTGCCTGTGTTTGTGACTGGGTGCACAGCACCTGGTGTGAAATTAGGCAATTGGCCTAGGCAATTATGTGTCATAGACGTTTGGTCAGTTAATATCACCCTGGCAAGCGGCGAGCACATACCGCCACCGGCTCTAGGGGCGGGGCTATCCAGGAGGAACTTGTCATACTCGAATGCCATGACTTGATTCGAAATAGACGCAGGGAGCCATCCATCTCTCCGGAGGGACACCAGGACTGTGGGCAGGGAGCCTTTGTGATGCTTGCACAAGGATTGGATGAGGTTCTCGGTAAGACCTCTCCTGGAAGAAATGTTTCCGTGCAACCTTAGGAGAAGGAACTTGATAAGGCTGTCAACCACCCCGAAAGGGGGGTCCACTGGTGGAGGGGGGGCAGGCACCGACATCCTAGTATCCTCTTCGTCATCCAGGGCAGAGGAGGCCGCATCTTCCATAACCGAGTCCCTCTCTTCTGGGACCGCAGTGAGGGGGGCTTTCGGTCGTGATGGTCCTGCCGGATCCCTAGGCTTCGGCCGACTAGGGGAAGTGGGGATCTTGTTGTGAGATGGGGCACGAGGTACCGGGATTTCCCACATAGACTTTTCCAAGGAAATAATCTGTTCTGCCACCTTTTTCTTCAGCACCAGTGTCCTTGCTGGGTAGCTGACCAGACTAACTCCTCCGACTTTCATGAAGGGAAGGGGACATTCCTCCATGAAATGGTCCATCGAGTAGCAGCTTTGGCACGCGTAGGGGCGCCTAGCGGACCACCCTGGCTCGAAGTTGAGGAGAGGGGATGATTCTGGGACCGACCCATGTTTGTGTCCCCACTGCATGGACCAGGGCCAGTAGATGCCAGGGGAATCTAGGATGAAAGTCCCGCGGAATTTGGATGTAGCTCCCGCTTTTCGGATGCCCATTACTCGCCACCCGAGCCTGGTGTCGCTCATCTCAAATTCCAGAAGTCTCTTACGCATCTGTGTATAAATGGAATTATCGTCGGCTAGGGATCCTTTGATGACCCACTCCAGGTCTCTAGCGCGGCCAGCTTGTGCAAACCGTCTGATGACATAGACAGCATTCCCCTCGGAGAGGCATATCAGATCGTACTTCAGCACGTCCTCCTCCCCTTTAGAACCAGCTGGCACTGTACATAGCATCTAGTCCTGTCTAGGGTCCATCTTAGCCAGGGTTACGGAGCAGTTCCATCTGGTGGCTAGTTTACTGCATAGGGTCGATAGCTTAGGGTCTTTGTGCTGAGCGCCTATCTGCGCCACCCTGGCCATCATGAAGTGGAAGCCCGGCTTGTTGTAGACCTGAGAAAACTCGTCCCAGGTCCAACTTTTCACTGGCTCTAGAGGGTCTTCGTAATGATTATTCCACCTAGCCATTCCTTTGGGTGCTGTCTTCTCCAGCTCCTCCACGGTATACATCTCCAGGGTTCTGGGCAGGTAAATCTTAGAGTCCACAGGCTCGTCCATCTTTACCAAGAGATCCGCCAGTGGGACCTTGCCAGTGGGCGTTGGGAAGAGGGGGGTGATTCTGGTGGCGTAGTCCTGGTAATTTGACTCCGGCCAGAGTTCCTTAGCGGTGGCTTTGGGGGTCTTCTTCTGCGGGGCCTCATCCGGGACATCAACCACTGACACGCCTTCTGCGAAGGGGTCCTCACCCATGTCAGTTTCGTCGGGGTTCTCCGCACCATCCAGTAGATCTACCAGATGTTCTTGCTCCTCCACCTGTGCCTTCAGGTCTTTGGCGACATCGCGGAGAAGCTGGGGTCTGCTCCCAGTGGGGGCTGCTCCAGCGCCGCTTCTGCATTCCAGTACCTCTCGACTAAATCCACCAGGATCGCCGATTCTCGGGTGAGCGTCTCCTCTTTAGCCTTCTCGTCCTCCTGGATGGCTGTGAAATCTGACTTCACCTTTTCCAGTATGGTACTGAAACGATCCGCTACCGCAGGCACACACTCCTTCCGATTGAAGTCAGGGTGTTTTTTCAGAATTGCTAAATGGGCTAGCAAGTCCTGCCAAGCCGGCACTGCGAGGGTAGTGGGGAACACATCCAGCTCCTTCTTGAAGCATTCCATGGTATCATCGAGTGGGTCTGCCAGTGCCGCTTTCCACTGCGCCGCTGGTGAACCAGGACGTCTGGGCTGCTGCGTCTTTGCGTAGGGATGGAAGGGGCCCCGGTTGAGCTTGGGCTTGTTCCTGAATTTCGGCCTGGGGGCGGGGACACTGAGGGGTACAGCCGGCGCAACCGTTTCTTGAGGGGGGAAGGACGGCCTTGGGCAATGACCTAGTGGGCACTGTGGATGTCCTGCATGATGGCCGGGATGTGGACGATCAGGCAAGTGCACACCGACTTTCCAGTTACTACATGCCAGGAAGAGAGTGGTGGCTTGAGATGTGTATTTAGTGACCATGTGGTAAAGACTGGGGGCTTGTTCCACCAAGAGGGTGCCCGTTCGTTCTATCAGGGGGCTCTTCATTAGTTCAGCGACAGTGGGGAAGTGACTGAGAGCCTCCACAGCAGCCTGCCTATTGGCGCCTCTCACCGTGGCCAGGTAACACAGGCCTGCAGGGAACTTGGTGCCATGGATCGGACGCCAGGCCGCACGCGTGTTAGCTAGTGGGATGGCGCAGACCGGGATTTCCTTCTGGGGTGGTGTGTGCTTCTGGAGCACGACGTCATCCAGCGGGCATCTAATGGCTTGGGTGGTGATCAGTGATGTGGTGTGGGTTCACGATCGCTTCTTCCTTGCGGGTCTGGCGATTTTCGTAATGGCAGGGCGGGCCGGCTGTGGGCCGTGCAAGCAGTAGTCAATGATGGCAACCGCTTTCGCTTCATCGACAATTGTTGCCCCCAAGAGGGATGTGGTCTTCATTCTTCGTGTCAGCAGGTGTTTTATCTGTAAAGAGATAAGGGGCTGTCATCAGCACCCAGTAGAAAAAATTAGTTAAGATCCCGGTGTTCGAAATCCGAGCTCGCTGCCTCCGCTAAGACCTGGCCTAGGTCACGGGGGGTGCCACTGGCATCAGTTCAGAAAGCTCCTTCCCGACGCAAGGGCCTTAGTTAGCACACAATATTTCAAGTGGGGTGACTCCACCAGCGTTTAACGTGTATGCTGTCACGCAGAACAGTTCCGGGGCAGAGGGCCCGTGGGCCGCTCTGACTAAGTCAGAACCGCAATGTGCTTTCCCTGGGTCTGCCATCCGTGGATCAATGGCGCAGGGAGGCTCGCCAGGGTGTTGGATATGTGCACTGGGGCGTCCAAGGACCAACCAGTGCATTCCCAACCTGTCCAGGCAGGGGACGGAGGCTTCTATGGGTAGGACGTCTACACACAAAGTGTGGTGGGCATAGCCATGTGGGCCTGGAGTGTGTGCGTGTTGAGACACCCACAGAGTCCAGGGGTGGAAGCCTTGTTTCAAGTGGGGCTAGCCACCAGCGTTTTAACGTTTAACCTGCCGTGTTTGCTGTCACACAGGGGGGAAGAGACTTCCCTGGTGACACATTCCCAACTGGGAGGTAGCCTGCATTGTCACTGGTTCGCAGGAGGGAAAGACTCCCAAGGGTAGTGATGACTGAAGAGTAGGAACTCTAGGGATGCCCGAAGTACTATTACACCCATAAAGAGCGCTTTTTAATCCACCCGGGTTAAGGTCCAGTGCCCGCCATACCAGAGGATCGGCCCTGGTGAAGTGCAGAACAAAGTTCCCCCGAGATGCATGGAGGAAAATTCCTATCACTAGAACAGAGCACGTTGTTTCAAGTGGCGTCACCCACTGACCAATTAAGGGGAGGTGTCTACCCCGGGCCGCAGGGGGCGGGCCCAGCAGACCGCCATAGCAGGGCATCTGTGTGGCCTAAGCATCCGAGAGACACCATTAGTACATCCGGGGACATTGTTCTCAGGGGTATGTGTTGTCCGGACAGACGGTTTACACTGTTGTTGCCCCTACTCCAGGCAGAGGGGTGTGGGCACACTCTTTCGAGACGCCCAAGCTCTGCCTAAGCTCGAGATGCTTTATGCCTGACCACTGGCTCGTCCTACCAGCAAAGCCGGGCACATGGCACAGTGGGGGCTAAGCCGAGTCTCAGGTGTTTGGGGGCAGCTGGCTACAGCTACGGTGCTGAAAATCCTCAGAGGTCAGGGGGTGGGGCGTTGGGCCCCCGCACTCTAAGCGGGAGGGCTTCTCCAGCCAGCCGAATGCCCATGCCTGACATGGGGGGAATGCCCGAGGGCAATGAGCAGGGAGTCCCAGGGCGCAACACCTGCAAGGGGTGCAGATCGCACTGTGCAGGACGCCCTTGGTACCCGAGGGGGACTTACCAGCTAGCGGCAGAGGAGGTGGGGGGTAATAGAGGAATGTGACGGCAGTGTGATGCATGAAGTGTGAAGGGTGGTGAAGGGGGCACAACTGTATGCAAGGGAGTGGGCATGTGACGTGGGAAGGGGGTGTGAAGTGTGAAGTGTAGAGGGGAGAGGGGGGTCTGGGGGGGGTCTTGCTTGCGCAAAAGAGGCCCTCTCAAGTGTGGGTGAGCAGTGAGTCCTGCCAGTGGCTTACTGCACAAAGCAAAAACTCAGGAAAATCCCACAGGCACCCAGAGGGTCCGCAGGATGTCGGTCGTCGTCCTAAACTCGCAGCCGGGGAGGCGAGGAGGTCCAGGAGGAGTGGGGAAGGCCGTTGGCCCATCCTGTGAGCGTGACAGTGAGCTCTGTGGCTGGGGACCAGAGCCTGCGGTCATCTGGAGTCCCCAGCCTGGTAACCAAGACCACTATCAGCATCCCCAAAGGCGAGACTTACCAGTTGGAACTATGAGGAAGTTGTGGTCGGGTCCAACCTCTGCTTCTTTCCACTTTTTTTTTTTTTTTTTTTTTTTTTTTTTTTTTTTAAGAAGGGCAGCTGCACTGCCGCCAAACCCAGGCTTTTAAAATCA
>Ga0307515_10014281_pt1 | contig 14746 bp, 15 predicted proteins | sample 17_EM_MG_FD_194513 | JGI IMG/M metagenome (GOLD analysis project Ga0307515, IMG submission 194513) | Populus trichocarpa ectomycorrhiza microbial communities from riparian zone in the Pacific Northwest, United States - 17_EM | ecosystem: Host-associated > Plants > Roots > Unclassified | place... | reverse complement strand
AGCGAATAGGTGCCGTCGGCGCCGCTGTAGGACTGCATGTAGATCATGTCCTCGACGCCGTTGACCTGCTGCTCGATCGGCAGCGCCACGGTATCGATCACGGTTTTCGCGCTGGCGCCGGGATAGCGCGTCGTCACCTGCACCGTCGGCGGCACGACATCTGGGTATTGCGCGACCGCGAGACGAAACAGGCACACCCCGCCGATCAGGATCATCAGGATCGCGATGACGTTGGAAAGGACGGGCCGCTCGATGAAGAACTTCGAAATCATGGCCGGTCCTTATTTGGTTGACGCCGGCGACGCTTCGATTTTCTTGACCTGCGGGTCGACCTTCTGGCCGGGAATCGCGCGCAGCAACCCGGCGGTGACCACGCGGTCATCGCCCTTCAGGCCGCTCTCGATGACGCGCAGATCGCCTTCCAGCGGACCGGTCTGCACCTTGCGCTGTTCGACCACGTTCTCGCCGTTGACGACCAGCACGTAGCGGCCGGCCTGGTCGCTGCCGAGCGCGACATCGGGCACCAGCAACGCGTTCTTCTGCTCATCAAAGGGCACGCGGACCCGGACGAAAAATCCGGGCAACAATGTTCGGTCGGGATTCGGCAATATGCCGCGCACCGCGAGCGTGCCGGTCGATTGATTGAGGGTCGGCGAGACGTAATCGAGCTTGCCCTTGTGCGGAAAGCCGCTCTCGGTCTGCAATCCGATCTCGACCGGCAACTGGCGAATTTCGTCGACGGTCATTCCACGCCGCCTTGCTTCTTCCCGGATCTTCAGCACGTCCTGTTCGTTGACGTTGAAATTCACATAGATCGGGTCGAGCGCCACGATGTTGGCAAGCTGCGTCGGCGAGGAAACGCCAACCAGTTCGCCGATCGAAGCCAGATGCGCGCTGACGATGCCATCGAACGGCGCTGTGACATTGGTATAGCCGTAATTGACGGCGGCGATCTTGGTGTTGACCTGGGCCTGCTGCAGGTTGGCCTGGGCGTTTTCGCGCGCTGCCGTCGAGGTATCGAGCGTCGCCTGCGAGACCGCCTGCTTTTGCACCAGATCGGACTGCCGCTTGAAATCGGCTTCGGCCTGCTTCATCGAAGCCTGCAAGCCGGCTTCGGCGGATTGCGCCTGCTCGAGCTTCAATTTGTAGGTCTCGGGCTCGATCGTGAACAGCGTGGTACCTTCCTTCACGAAGGTGCCGTCCTTGTAGTTGATCGATTGCAGGAAGCCCTGCACGCGGGCGACGAGATCAACATTCTTGATCGGCGCGGTGTTGCCGGTCGCTTCCAGATAGCGCGTGATGCTGCGCTGCACGGGCGCGGCGACTTCAACTTTCGGTGGCGGCGGCGGCACAAAACTATTTTGTTCGCAGGCACTTAACAAAGCGAATGCCGCAATTGCGAAGAACGCGCGACATGCCATCGCGCCTCTTTGCCTGAAAGCGTCGTGTGGTCTGTTGCATGCCAGCGAACGCTCAGGCTTCATTTTGCGTGCCCCAATACGTTTTGTTTTGTTCTGCAATCGGCTGTTTATACAAATTATGGCGCTCGACCCTCCCATAAAAATAGCAACAATACACTTGCAGGGGAACCCGAAACCGAAAATGATGCCGCGCGCGAGATTTTCAGCGCCAATGCGTTCTCGATTTTGCTTCTGTTGAAGCGGCGATTCCGGCGACAACAAAAAGGATTTATTCAAATGATCAACACGTTGACACGTGCGACGACGCTTGGGGCGTTGATGCTATCGGCCATATTCGCATCCGCGGTACCTGCCCTTTCGCAGGCGCCGAGCGAGGCGCAGCGCGACGCGATCAAAACGCAATGTCGCTCCGATTACATTGCACATTGCTCCAGCGTTCCGCCGGGCGGTGAAGCCTCGCTGCAGTGCCTGCAGAAGAACATGTCGAGCCTGTCGTCGAGCTGTCAAAGCGCGGTGCGCGCGGTGGAAGCGCCGGCTGCCGCGGCGCCGGCCGCCGCACCGAAGGCTGAATCCGCTCCTGCCGCTGCATCCAAGACGGGGACTGCTCCGGCCGCCGCACCCGCGAAGCCCGCTGCCGGGGCTGCAGCGCCTAAAGCCGCAGCCGCAACGAGCGCGGCGCAACCATCGAGCGCGCAGACTTCCGCAATCCGCAGTGCCTGCCGCTCGGATTATCCCAAGGTCTGCGCCGGTGTCCCGACCGGCGGCGCGCCGGCGCTGCAATGCCTGGAGAAGAACAAGGGCAAACTCTCGCCAGCTTGTGAGAAGGCGGTCGCCGCGGTCAGCGGCGGTGCCGCACCGGCTGCAGGCAGCGCTCCCGCCGCGGCGGCAGCTCCGGCAGCGGCAGGCGCCGTTGCTGCACCGGCTGCACCCACCGTGATCGTGCTGCGGCCGATGCGGCCGCGCGAAGAACTGTTCGTGCTGCGCTCGGCCTGCGGCGCCGACGTCCGCAGCATTTGCGGCGGCGTGGCGCCGGGCGGTGGCCGGATCGTGCAGTGCCTCGCGACCAACGCGGCTTCGCTGTCGCCGGCATGCACAGACGTGCTCAGTCAGTTCAAGGCGCAATAAGCCGGGAATCGCAACCCGGATGGAGCCAACGGGTCGCGCGATCAGGCGTGACCCACCGTGCCGACGAATTGCTGCAACTCCGGCGTCCGGGGCGCAGCAAACACCTCTTTCGGAACGCCTTCTTCATGCACCTTGCCGTGGTGCATGAAGACCAGCTTGGTGCCGACGTCGCGGGCGAAACGCATTTCGTGCGTCACAAGGATGAGCGTCATCCCTTCGCGGGCCAATTGCTCGACCACGCGCAAGACCTCGTTGACCAGTTCCGGGTCGAGCGCCGAGGTGATTTCATCGCAAAGTAATACCTTGGGCCGCATCGCCAGCGAACGCGCGATGGCGACGCGCTGCTGCTGGCCGCCGGAGAGCTGGTTCGGATAGGCGTCCATCTTCTCGGACAGACCGACTTTCGCCAACACTTCGGCCGCAATGGCGCGCGCATCCTTGGACGACACCTTGTTGACCACGGTGGGCGCCAGCATCACGTTCTCTGCGGCGGTCAGGTGCGGAAACAGATTGAACTGCTGGAACACCATGCCGACATGGCGGCGCAGCTCGCGCAGATTAGTGCTGGCGCCGCCGACCTCGATGCCGTCGGCGATGATGGCGCCGGACTGATAGGTCTCCAGGCCGTTGATGCAGCGGAGCAGCGTGCTCTTGCCCGAACCGGAGCGGCCGATGATGGCGACCACGTCGCCCTTGGCGACATCGAGCGAGACGCCTTTCAGCACCTCGTTCGGACCAAAGCTCTTTCTGACGTCACGGATGCTAACGAGCGACATTGAGTCGGCCCTCGATTTTTTTCGCCCACCAGGACAGCGGGAAACACAGGCAGAAATAGATCAACGCGACCAGCGAATAGACCACGAAGGGGCGGAACGTGGCGTTGTTGAGCATGGTGCCGGCCTTGGTCAGTTCGACGAAGCCGATGATCGAGGCAAGCGCGGTACCCTTGACCACCTGCACCGAAAAACCGACGGTCGGCGCGACCGCGATGCGCGAGGCCTGCGGCAGGATCACGTAGCGCATCTGCTCGATGTAGCTCATGGCAAGGCTTGATGACGCCTCCCACTGCCCCTTCGGGATCGACTCGACGCAGCCGCGCCAGATCTCGGCGAGGAAGGCGCTGGTCCAGAACGTCAGCGCCATTGTGGCGGCCATCCACGGGCTGACCTCAATGCCGAACAGCGCGATGCCGAAGAAGAACAGGAACAGCTGCATCAACAGCGGCGTGCCCTGGAACAGTTCGATATAGATCTTGGTGGACCATTCCAGCGCCGGGATTTTGGAGGTTCGCATGAACAGCAGGATAAGCCCGACAACGCCGCCGCAGACAAAGGCGATCAGCGACAGCACGATGGTCCACTGCGTGGCGATCAAGAGGTTCGACAGGATGTCCCAGAGGCTGAACTGCAACATGGTTCACTTCGCCTTGAACAGGATGCGGCCAAGGCCGCGCAGCAGCGAACGCGTCAGCATGGCGAGCAGCAAATAGGCCAGCGCCACCAGCAGATAGACTTCGAAGTTGCGGAAATTACGCGAGGCGATGAGGTTGGCAGCGTAGGTCAGATCCTGCGCTGAGATCTGCGACACCACGGCCGAGCCCAGCATGACGATGATGATCTGCGACGACAGCGCCGGATAGATTTTCTCAAACGCCTGCTTCAGCACGATGTGGCGCAGCACTTCCCACTTGGTCATGGCGAGGCTGATTCCGGCCTCGATATGGCCTTTCGGCACGGCCTCGATCCCGGCGCGGATGATCTCGGTGGAATAGGCACCGAGATTGATGGTCATGGCGAGAAATGCCGCGGTCGTTTCGCTGAGCTTCAGCCCGGCGGCTGGCAGGCCGAAGAAGATAAAGAACAACTGCACGATGAACGGCGTGTTGCGGATCACCTCGACATAGGCCGCGACGACGCTACCCAGCCATTTCGGCCCGAAGGTGCGCGCCGAGGCGCCGGCGGTGCCGACTGCAATACCGGCGACCGTCGACACAACCGTCAGCACGATGGTGAACAGCAACCCCCACAGCAGCACATCCCAGTGCGGCAGTAATTCGCCGAATTGGAGTTTGTAGTTCATGGCGGGCTGTCCCCCGCGCCCCGGTTAAAAGCCCGGCGGCAAGGGCGCTTTCAGCCACTTCTCGGACAGTTTGCCGATATCGCCCGAGGTCTTGGCCTGCGCGATGATCTCGTTGAGCTTTGCCAGCAGCTTCGGCTCTTCCTTATTGAGCCCGATGAAGCACGGACTGTCCTTGATCACGAATTTGAGCGCGGGTGCGCGGGCCGGCACCTTCTCGGCGATGGCCGCAGCGACCGTGTTGCCGGTGGCGATCAAGTCGACCTGTCCGGACACGAAGGCCGCGATGGTGGCGTTGTTATCCTCGAACCGCTTGATGGTGGTGTCTGCCGGTGCGAGCTTGGTCAATTCCTGTTCCTCGATGGCGCCGCGGGTGGCGCCGATCGTCTTGCCCTTGAGATCGTCGGCCGATGCCGCCTTGATTTCCTTGGTGCCAAACACGCCGGAGAAGAACGGCGCATAGGCCACGGAGAAGTCGATCACCTTCTCGCGCTCGGCATTCTTGCCGAGGCTGGAAATGACGATGTCGGCCTTCTTGGTCTGCAGGTAAGGAATCCGGTTGGCGCTGGTCACCGCGATGATCTCGACCTTCACCCCGAGCGCCTTGCCGATCAAATTGGCCATGTCGATGTCGTAGCCCTGCGGCTTGAGATCGAGCCCGGCGGAGCCGAACGGCGCAAAATCCTGCGGCACCGCAGCCTTGATGAGCTTGGCCGCCATGATCGAATCCAGCGCATCGGCGTGGACCGGCGTGGCCTGCGCGGCGGTAACGAGCGCGAACGCCGCGGCAAGCATCGACTTCTTGAAAAACATCCTACGTCCCCCAGTGTGCATCGCGACATCGCCGCTCAATTCGGCTGATGTGGTCCGATCCCCTTTGTGGGTTGGACCCTGCCCGATGCCCAACGATCAGGCAATGCCTCGCACTGCTCCTTATTTTATCATCACTTGCCCCAAAATTAGCCGGCGGCAGCGCGCTTCGGATGACAAATCGCGTCCAGATGATACATTCTCCACCATTCCCTGCAGGGTTGTACCTACTCGCCACGAAACGCGAGGATCAATTGAACCAGCCGCACCGTCAGGGCGATATAGCAAATCGTCATCGCGATCTGATACGCGACGTGCCAATTGACCTTGGCCAGCTTGTAAAGGCCGTCGATAAAATTCAGCAGCAGCAGGATGACCCCGAACAACTCGACGCCGCGCCCGACAAGGCCATGGCGTAAATAGCCGAACAGGACGATCGCCGGCTCGTTGCTCGAGACATGCGCGCCGGCCGACACGATCAACGTTCCGACAATCATCTTTTCGACGTGCGAAAATATTTCCTTGGAAGCCGGCTCGATATGGTCGGCATAGAATGAAAGCCACCTGGCCCTGATCTCCGCCATGGGTTCTCCTTAAGCTCGCGATGAAATGGGAGCTTCAATACAGCGGCTCCGCGATCAAGAAGCAAGCAGACGGTCCGACTGACGTTTGAGAACGACGATCCTAACGAGGAGAGGTAAGCAGATGCTACGTGCTATCCTGACCGCCCTTGGCGGTGCAGTGGGCCGGCTTCCGGATTTTTGCAGGGCAGCGAATGATGTGCCAGCATTGAGCGCTCGCCAGGAAGGCGTTCGATGGCCGTGAATCCGGGATGAAGAATTTTTCGATGATATTGCCGTTCTGGACCCGGGCGCTTCTGCTGGCGGGCCTTGCCGGCGTTGTCCTCGGCGTCGGCCTGATCGCCTATCGCTTCTACGACAGGCCGACAACGCTGAGCATCGCGGTGGGATCCTTCGACGGCGAGGCCGCCAGGATCGCTTCGATCATCGCCGCCCGGCTCGAAGCTACCAAATCCACGATCCGGCTGAAGATCGTGCCGACGGAGAGCGTGCTCGATTCCGCCCAAAGCTTTGCCGCCGGGAAGACCGACCTTGCCATCGTGCGCGCCGATGTCGGCGACCTCTCGCAGGCGCGAAGCGTGGTGCTGGTCACCAAATCGGTACTGATGATCCTGGCGCTGCCGGGATCGGGGGTGACAAGCATCGAGAAGATGAAGGGCCACACGGTTGGCGTCGTCGGTGGCGAGATCAACCAGAAGATCATCGACGCCCTGAAAAAGGAATACGACCTCGGCGACAAGGTGGTCTTCAGGAATCTGGCGCCGGCCGATACGCCGCGCGCGATCAAGGCGAAGGAGGCCAGCGTGTTTCTGCTGGTCATTCCCCTCAATGAAAAATACCTGTCGCTGGTGCGACGCTTTTTTGGAGGCGCGCATAATTCCTTTCCCGCCCTGATCCCGGTTGAATCGGCCGGCGCCATTGCCGATGTCGAAGGCGCCTATGAGAGCTTCGATATTCCGTTGGGCACGCTGCGCGGCAGCCCGCCGGTGCCGGACGCCGACCTGACCACCTTGCGCGTCGGCTCCTATCTGGTGGCCAACAAGAAGCTCAATCCGGATACGATCACAGCGCTGACACAGGCGCTGATCACCGCCCGCAACGATCTGGTGCGGGACCAGCCGCTGCTTGCGGGATTGACCACTCCCGATACAGATCCAGGCGCCTATATCCCGGTGCATCCGGGCGCTGCGGCCTATTATAATGGGACCCAGCAGAGCTTCATGGATAAATACGGCAACTGGATTTACTTGACGCCGATGGTGCTGGGCGCGCTGGCCTCGATCTTCGCAACCGCATGGCGGTTTCTTGGCGGCCGGCAGGAACCAGCCGAGACGACGTTGCGCAGCCTGTTCGCCTTGCCGCGGCGCATCAGGGAAGTGAAGAGCGAGGCCGAACTGGCTGAGATCGAAAACCAGGTCGACCAGGCGCTGGACGCCGAGATGGCCAACGCCATCAAAAGCGAAAACGCGCAGGATATCGCGACGCTGGTTTCCCTGGCGCAGCGGCTGGAGGATTCGATCCATCGCCGCCGCTTGATGCTGGCGGCGGGCCCTGCGGCGAAGCAGGGCTAGTATCCGGGATGCGCTGCGGCCTCACCTGACCTGCCCGGTTCGACACATTTTTCGGTAGCGCCGTTCCCCGGTCCGGTTTAGGGTGGATCCAACTAGTAAGCATACTGTCGATCTGGGAGGAAGACCGTGCGTATCGCGGTAATCGGCGGAGGCCCCGGCGGCCTCTACTTCGCCTATCTCTGGAAGCGGCGTCATCCCGACGCAGAGATCGACCTGTTCGAGCAGAACCCCGAGGGTGCGACCTGGGGCTTTGGCGTCGTGTTCTCCGAACAGGCGCTGGAGTTTCTACGCGCCGACGACCCTGAGACGGTCGATGCAATCACGCCGCGGATGGAAAGCTGGAAGAACATCACGCTCAATCTGCGCGGCGAGAGCGTCGAGATCGACGGCGTCGGCTTCTCCTCGATCGGCCGACTGGAATTACTGACCATCCTGCAGAGCCGCGTCCGCGCCGTCGGCGTCACGCCGCGCTACGACACGATCATCCAGTCGCTCGACGAGCTCAAGGGATACGATTTGATCGTCGCCGCCGACGGGCTGAACTCGCTGGTGCGGCGCAGCTTCGAGAAGGAATTCGGCGCCTCGGTTTCGCATTCGACCAACAAATTCGCCTGGTATGGCACCAGCAAACGATTTGCCACGCTGTCGCAAACCTTCGTGAAGACCGATCTCGGATCGTTCAACGCGCATCACTACCGCTATGCGCCCGCCATGAGCACGTTCCTGGTCGAATGCGACGCGGCGACCTGGCAGGCCTACGGTTTCGAGCACAAGACCATCGAGCAGTCGCAGGCGATCTGCGAGCAGGTATTCGCCGGTACACTCGACGGCCATCCGCTGGTGTCGAACAAATCGGTGTGGCGCAATTTTCCCTGGATCTGGAACGAGAACTGGTCGCACGGCAATATGGTGCTGATCGGCGACGCGCTGCATTCGGCGCATTTCTCGATCGGCTCCGGGACGCGGCTGGCGATCGAGGACGCCATCGCGTTGACCAAGGCGCTGGAGGCGGAAGCGGACATATCGGCGGGCCTTGCCCGTTACCAGAGCGAGCGCAAGCCGATCGTGAAGAAGCTGGTGACGGCCGCACGCACCAGCGCCGACTGGTACGAACATTTCCCCGAACATATGAAGCTCGACCTGATGGATTTTGCGCACAGCTATATCACGCGCTCCGGGCGGATCGACGATGCGCGCCTGCGCGCGATGTCGCCCCAATTCATGGCGCGCTATGAAGCGGCAAAGAACGGTGGGAGCCGGTCATGATGATCGACGATCAGGTACCCCAGGATAATCCCGGCGCGCGCGAAATCGGATTCTCCGTTCCCGCGCGCTACAACGCCAGCCGCATCCTGTTCGATAATCTTGTCCACGGCCGCGGCGAACGGATGGCGCTGACCGGGCCTGCGGGCACGCGCAGCTATGCCGAGTTGTGCCGCCAGGCCGCCCAATGGGGCCACGGCTTCCAGTCGCTGGGGTTGAAGCGCGGCGACCGTATCCTGATGTTCCTCGACGACACACCGGCCTACCCGGCGGCGTTCTTCGGCGCGGTACGATCGGGCTTCGTGCCGCTGCTGATCAACACGCTGACGCCGCCGGACCTGCTGCAATTCTATCTTTCGGATGCCGGTGCGGCCGTGGCGGTCACCGATGCCGAATTCTGTGCCCGCTTCGATGCCGTCGCCTGCAAGGACACACCGCTGCATACGCTGATCGTGGTCAATGGTGTCGCCGGCGAACACGCCGTGCCGAAGGCGCTTGCCGCCGATGGCTGGCTGCCGGCGTTTCCCACCGAACTTGCCGAAGCCGACACGCACCGCAACGAGATGGCGTTCTGGATGTATTCGTCCGGTTCGACAGGGCGGCCCAAGGGCATCGTGCATCTGCAGCACGACATGGCCTACAGCGAGGCCGCGTTCGCGCGCAACGTGCTCAAGCTAGCACCCGGCGACATCTGCTTCTCGGTGCCCAAAATCTTCTTCGCCTATGGGTTCGGCAACTCCATCACCTTCCCGTTCTCGGTCGGCGCCACCACGTTGCTGTTGCCGGGCCAACCGAAGCCGGCCGCGATCTTCGAGACGATCGGACGATACCGTCCGAGCGTGTTCTTCGGATTGCCGACGCTCTATACCTCGCTGACCAAGGCCGACAGCGCGAAGGAAGCAGACTTCTCATCATTGCGAATGGCGCTGTCCGCGGCCGAGGTTTTGTCGGCCGAAGTGTTCAACGGCTGGAAGACGCTCACGGGTCTTAATATCCTCGAAGGGCTCGGCTCGACGGAGGCGCTGCACATCTATCTCTCCAATCGTGCTGAGAAGATAAAGCTCGGCGCGGCCGGGCTTCGCGTCCCCGGCTATGAAATCGCGCTGCGGGACAAGGACGGCCGCGACGTCAGCGACAACGAAGAGGGCATCATGTGGGTGCGCGGCGATTCCAACACGCCGCTGTACTGGAACCGGCCGGACAAATCGGCCGAGACCATTCGCGAGGGTGGCTGGATCTACACCGGCGACCGCTTTGTCCGCGACAGCGACGGCTTTCACTTCTTCCGCGGCCGCGCCGATGATCTCGTCAAGATTTCCGGGCAATGGGTCTATCCGCTCGAAGTCGAGCTGTGCCTTGCCGAGCATCCAGATGTCAGGGAATGCGCGGTGTTCGCCGCCGAGCTGCCTGATAGACGCATGACGCTGAAGGCCGTTGTGGTCATGAACAAGGGCGGCTTCGATGCCGATCATGCGACGAAGCAGCTGCAGGCTTTCGTCAAGGCAAAGCTGCTGCCTTACAAATATCCGCGCGAGGTGCGCTTCATCGAGGAATTGCCGAAGACAGGCACGGGGAAGATCGACCGGCAGGCGTTGTTGAGGATGTAACGGCGCGGCTTCGGCTAACTCCGTGTCGTCCCAGAGCGGCGTCGCGCGCGGCCATCAGCCTGACTTCCCCAGATGTTCGAGCGCATCTTCGGCGCGCAGCGGCACGCGCGAGACCTCGTTGTTGAGATCGACGAGTTGCGTCATCAGCGCCAGCAGGACTTTGCGGTCGGCAGGCTTCAGCGGCTGCAGCATCCGCGCCTGCGTGCGTTCGACCGAGGGCATGATCTCGCGCAGCGTGGCGGCGCCCACCTTGGTCAGATAAAGCAGCTTGACGCGCTTGTCCTCGCGCCCGGCCTTGCGCTCGATAAAGCCCTTGGATTCCAGCCGTTCGATCACGTTGCCGAGCGTCGAGCGATCGAACGCGATCACCGCCGACAGCCGCGTCGCATCGATGCCGGGATGCGTGTGGATCGCGACCAGCGCGGCATATTGCACAGGCGTCAGGTCGAACGCCCGGCATTCCTCGACAAAGATTGCGACCGCGATCTGCTGCATACGGCGGAACAGATAGCCGGGCGCCGTATAGACGGCGTCCATCGTGATTGAATTGGACTTACTCGGCATCGGGTTGCTTATCCGGCGCGGCGTCGGCGAACGCCTTGGTTTCTTTGGCCGCGGCTTCAGCCTTGAGCAGGCGCGGATAGGCCGAGACATCGACACCGAAGCGCCGGGCGTTGGCGAGCTGCGGCACCAGGCAGAGATCGGCGATCGTGGGCGTGGCCCCGAAGCAGAACGGCCCGGGCTCGGCCGCAATCAGGGTTTCGCAAGCTGAAAGCCCCTCCCGGTTGGCCCATGCCGCCCACTCCGTGACTTTCTCTTCCGCCAGGCCGAGCTGACGCAACCGCGCCAGAACCTTCAGATTTTGCACCGGGTGGGTGTCGCAGGCCAGCGCTTGCGCAAAGGCGCGCACCTTGGCGCGGCGCAGCGGTTCCGTTGGCAATAGCGGCGGGGTTGGGTGGGTCTCGTCCAGCCATTCGATGATCGCGAGCGACTGGGTCAGCACCGTGCCGGCGTCGTCCTCCAGGGTCGGAACCAGCCCTTGCGGATTGATCGCGAGATAAGCCGGCGCGCATTGTTCGCCTTTGCGAAGGTGATGCGGCAGGTGCTCAGTGCTCAGCCCCTTGAGGTTGAGCGCGATCCTGACCCGATAGGACGCACTGCTGCGGAAATAGCCATGCAGCTTCATTACGGATCTCCCCCTCATTGGCCGCATTGACGCCGGCCATATCGTAAGTATACTGTCAATTGATCCGACTGACAAGAACCGGCCTGACAAAGAAAACGGGAGGCTATCCATGGAAGCCGTGCAGAAGACGCCGGAACGCGAGGCGTTCTACAAGAAGATCGATGGCGAGAATCTCTCGGCGCTCTGGAACGTGATGGGCGATTTGATCACGCCGGAGCCGCGCAGCGCCTGCCGGCCGCATCTGTGGAAATTCGACCAGATCCGCGACTACATGACCGAAGCCGGCAAGCTGATCACCGCCAAGGAAGCCGAGCGGCGGGTGCTGGTGTTGGAAAATCCGGGCTTGCGCGGCCAGTCCAAAATCACGACCTCGCTGTTTGCCGGCGTGCAGATGGTGGTCCCCGGCGACGTCGCACCCGCACACCGCCACAGCCAGTCTGCGCTGCGTTTCGTGCTCGAAGGCAAGGGTGCAGCGACCGCCGTCGACGGTGAGAGGACGCTGATGGAGCCCGGTGATTTCGTCATCACGCCGTCGATGACCTGGCATGATCACTCCAACGAAACCTCCGAGCCGATGTTCTGGCTCGACGGGCTCGACATTCCGATGGTGCAATTCTTCGACGCGTCCTTTGCCGAAGGCATGAACGAGGACCAACAGAAGATCACGCGGCCTTCCGGCGACAGTTTTGCCCGCTATGGCCACAACCTCCTGCCCGTCGACGAGAAGCGGAAATCCAAGACGTCGCCGATCTTCAACTATCCCTACAGCTACACCCGCGAAGCGCTGGAACAGGCAAAGGCCCGCAACGAGTGGGACGCCTGCCACGGGCTGAAGCTGAAATTCTCCAATCCCGAAACCGGCGACTTCGCGATGCCGACCATCGGCACCTTCATCCAGATGCTGCCGAAGGGTTTCAAGACCGCACGCTATCGCTCCACCGACGCGACCGTGTTCGCGGCGATCGAAGGCAAGGGCCGCACCCGCGTCGGCGATCAGACGTTTGAGTGGGGCGCGCGCGATCTGTTCGTGGTGCCGAGCTGGCAGTGGGTCACTCACGAGGCCGATGACGATTCGGTGCTGTTCAGCTTCTCCGACCGTCCGGTGCAGCAGAAGCTCGATCTGTTCCGCGAGGACCGCGGGAATGCGTGAGGATCGGGAAACCGTAGGGTGGGCAAAGGAGCGTTAGCGACGTGCCCACCATTCTGGCGTGATCAAAGTGGTGGGCACGCTTCGCTTTGCCCACCCTACGATCCGCAATTTACCGCCAGTGCAGCAACCTTGTTTCCAGCAGATTGATCCCCTTCCCCACCACCAGCCCGAACAGCGACAGGATCACGACGCCGGCCAATAGCTGATCGGTCTGCATCAGGTTGCCGGCCTGCAGCACGAAGGCGCCGATGCCGTATTGGGCACCGATCATTTCGGCGCTGACCACCAGCAGCAGCGCGACTGAAGCTGTGATGCGGAAGCCCGCGAGGATTGAGGGCAGCGCGCCCGGCCAGATCACGCGGCGCACGATCAAATGGAACGGCACGTTGAAGCTTTGCGCCATCCGGATCAAATTGCGCGGCACCGCATCGACGCCGCTATAGACCGATATCGCGGTCGAGAAGAACACGCCGAGCGCAATGGTCGCGATCTTCGGCTCCTCGCCGATCCCGAGCCACAGAATCAGCAATGGCAACAGCGCAATTTTGGGAATTGGAAACAGCGCCGAAATAAACGTGATGCCGACACCGCGCGCCAACGTCGAGAGCCCAATTCCGAAACCAACGATAACGCCGGCAAGGGTGCCGAGGATCCAGCCCGACCCGATCCGCATGATCGACCAGGACAGATGCTGCCAGAGCGCGCCTGATAGCGCGAGCTTGTAGATCGCGACGACGATCGCCGAGGGTGACGGCAGGAACAGCGCATTGACCCAGCCGGCACTGCCCGCGAGTTGCCAGACCGCGATCACCAGCGCCAGCGCGATCCAACCGGAATAGCGGCTCGCGCCCGGGTTAAAGCCGGCGCCGCGAAATGCCACCGGCCGCGGCTTGGCCTCGTCCGCTTGCGTCTGCTGCTGCGCGCGATCAAGCATGCTGCACCTCGCGCTCGGCGTCGATCGCCTCCTCCCGGATCAGCGACCACAATTCATTCTGCAGGGCGAACAGCTTGCCGCGAGCGTTGATGTCGCCGCGTTCGGCGCGCGTCATCGGGATGGTCACGACCTCGCGGACGCGGCCGGGTCGACGCGACAGCACCACGATGCGATCGGCAAGGCGAACCGCTTCCTCCAGATTATGCGTGACGTAGACCGCACCCATCGAACCATCGGCGAGCAACTTGATGAAATCCTCCATCAGCAATTCGCGGGTCTGCGAGTCCAGCGCCGACAACGGCTCGTCCATCAGCAGGATCGCCGGCCGCACCGCCAGCGCCCGCGCAATGCCGACGCGCTGACGCATGCCGCCGGACAATTGCTTCGGATAGGCGCCGCGAAAGTCAGTGAGGCCGGTGCGGCGCAGCGCGTCATCGACCACGGCGCGGCGTTCGCTGGCGCTGAGTGCCGTATGCATGAGCGGAAACTCCACATTCGCCTCCACCGTGCACCAGGGCAGCAGCGCAAAATCCTGGAATACGAAGGTCAGCGGGTTGAGGCTGCCCGCCGGCGGCGCACCGCGCAATTCGGCCTGGCCTTCGCTCGGCCGCAGCAAGCCGCCCAGGATCGACAGCAGCGTGCTCTTGCCGCAGCCGGAAGGCCCGACGATCGCTACCACCTCGCCCGACGCGACCTGGAACGACACGCGATCGAGCACCTCGAGGACGCCGAAGCGGTGGCTGATATGGTCGGCGATCAGGTCCATTGCAATCCATCCACTGCGTCATTCCGGGATGGTGCGTTAGCACCAGACCGCAGGTGCGCAATTGCGCATCGGGGAATCTCGAGATCCCGGGTTCGCTTCGCGCCCCGGGATGACGGCTTCGCCGTCAATCCGCCTTCACATATTCCTTCGCCAGGATCGCATCCACGCCAAATCCCTTGTCGACGAAGCCCTGTTCCTGCAGCCAGCTGATCTGGTTGCCGACATTCTTGACGTCGAGCTTGCCGTCGGGATCGAT
>Ga0307515_10014280_pt1 | contig 14746 bp, 3 predicted proteins | sample 17_EM_MG_FD_194513 | JGI IMG/M metagenome (GOLD analysis project Ga0307515, IMG submission 194513) | Populus trichocarpa ectomycorrhiza microbial communities from riparian zone in the Pacific Northwest, United States - 17_EM | ecosystem: Host-associated > Plants > Roots > Unclassified | place... | reverse complement strand
AAAAGCCTCATATGCTTGAATCAGAGAGTATTTTAGATTACTTTTCTAGAGTATTGTCCATATACAATCAAATGAAAAGAAATAGGAAGAAGATGGAGGAAACAAGTGTTGTAAAGATTATTCTATGCTCTTTATAAAAGAAGTTTCATTATGTGATGGTCACGATAAAAGAATCACAAAATATAAACTTTTTGACTGTTCAAGGATGATCCATGGGAAAACTACAAGATCATGAAAAAAAAGTCCATGACATTCAAGAAGATGTAAGTGCACAAGCACTCTTTTTAAAACACTATTCAAAAGAGAAGCAAGATGATTCTAGATACACCCAAGGAGTTAGAGAGTGTAGACAAGACAGAGAAAAATGAGGAAGAGACAAATTTGAAAGAGAAGACACTCTATTACTAGTTCATGATGAATGAATGCAAGCCAAATAAACACATGTGGTTTCTAGACAATGATGTCAGCAATCACATGTGTGGAGATAAAAAAAAATTTATAAAGCTTGATATAATTAAGGAAGTTTAAGTCAAGTATGTAAAGATACAAAATCAAGTCACAAACAAGTCTATTAAGGCTTATAAATAAGTTTGTAATAAGAAACATAATACATGTATGTATAGAGAGGAATACAAATAAAAAAAAAAAACACTTTAACAAAATTACCTTCTTCTCTAATCTTCTTATTGTTCTTTAGTTTTGTATCTTTGTTTTGCTGTACATGAACCCTACCACACCTGTTTTTCTTCCATCACTTAATTCATCCCTGATTGGCCCTGGTGACTTATGTGGAGAAGAATTGTTAACCTGGGCATTGGACCCCTGTTCAAGTGTTCCCCTTTTTCAACACGCACGGTTATTGCCATCATTGAAGCTGAAGCCTTTGCTTTCATTTCCGAGGACTTGAAGTTTGTAGCATTTCAATTCCGCAGGCTGAATTTAAAAATACGTGAGCATTTGTTTAGGCTCCATTCTCACCAATGGAGGACATGGGCTGCATGCTTCATTTAAGCAGCGTGGTTTAGATATATAAAAAAAAAGGGGGGGGAAAGAGTCAGGTGAGCTCAACAGAATTAAGCGTGGGCTGACATTCGAACAATTGTCTACACGCTTGCTTAGCGGCCACAAATTGAATAAAACAAAACTTGCAGCAAGAGCACTAGGAGGGGTGTCTCCAAGCCAGAAGACCCTGGTTTTACAGTTTGAGAACCATAATATTGACAAGGATTAAAGGGTTTTGCACCCGTTTATTCCTTGTGTGTAAATTCATTCTACCATATTGTTCGACACTTGGATGGCCATGCATTAATGTGAAAGAAGGAAATTTCTCAACTCAAGTGGAGGCAGGGTCTGCGTTTGCTCCTCAATCGTAGTTTTCCATCCCCCAGATAAATGGCTTAGGCCCAAAAGAGCTGAGAATTATTCGCATTTCCCAGAAAGGCTAAAGCCAAACAGGCTTATATTTTAGGTTGGACCATGGCAAAAGAATCTAAGGTCCATTTCAAAACCGAATACCTAGTTAGGCCATGTGGTCTTAAATTGTTCCTTCGAACTGCCCTACCTTCATATAACGTAAGAGTAAAAACTAGTTCTATGTGTCTATCCATGCCTTCTTAAGAAATTAAAGGAAGGTCTCATGTGATGCAAACTCAATGGTTTGAAAGACATAAATCCACTCAAACGAACAATTCTATTACCATGTCGTAGTTTTTCTACAAATCAATGCTTTCTTACATATATGTCCCTGTAGGCAACTGGGTTTTTTTTCAAGGAACTTGAAGAGATGTGGATCTTTTCTCTTAGCCTGTTCATTTTTTAAGGAGCTTGAACCTTGAAGGGATATGAATGCAGCTCGCATTATTGCATTGCATTGCATTGCATGTGTGTGTATAATTTAACCTTCGTGTGTACGTTAATGGTAGCTGCAGGCTTTTTGGAAGAGCAGAAAGAAACCACAGACAAAAATTTGTGAGCTCAATGATTCCAAATTAACTTTGAAGTCCTTAATCTTTGACTTGAAGCCAAAGAAAACGAAATATATATATATAAGCCTGTGACACTTATATATATATATATATATATCTGTGTGTCTGTGTGTGTACTCGACCCAATACTATAATAAAAAGAAAGCTCCCAAAGTATATATATATATATATATATATATGTGCTGTGTTAAGGTTTTATATATTATATGGTAGCACCAAAAATAACATTGTAGGGGGATACATCCTTTGTCTTTTGTGCGTCTTCTTTTCTTACGTAATATAAATATGTATATTTTCGTGATATTTGGCTGCAGCAATGATTTCTACTTCTTCCCCTTTAATGAATCCTTCACCAATATATAATTGTGTGATTTTTTTAGCAGCAAGAAAGAATGTATTCACACACCTTTATTTGAAAGAAATAAGACCAAGATCATAAGCTTGTTATAAACAGACCACCTCAGATTTTGAATAAGCAATTGATTTATTTATTCTTAATAAAAGCATGAACTCACATATTAATTTCCAGCAATTAATTACTTTGAAGTTGATGATAATCATTGCCCTACCTTTTCATGCATGCTTCTATTTACACACTTGGGTTATGATCTGCATCCACGGCTGCCCTGCTGGTCATGATTCTTAGGCATCAATTAAAGAGGAAGCACCACCTTCTAACTGCATGATAAGAGAAAATTACAAATCCTGAGAGGAGGGAAGATGAGAGTCAATCATTCTGCATCCTTCCAAGCATTTTGGGGTCTGAGCTGAGTTTTTTGTGGTCTGGTGGAGAGGAAAAGGGAGGTTTGGTACTGGGTAGACAAAGTGATGCAGATGTAACATAAAATAGCATCCAAAAGTGGGACACGATCAATGAAAGGGTAAGAGAATTATGAACGATGGACCCCAAGAACATATAATAGTCAGAAACTCCATTTTTCCTCTGCATTCGCAACCTTTTCTTTCCTTTTGTTTTTCTGATTTTGTAAATCTCGGTCAATTTCTATAATTGCCTAGGCCTGCATGGCCCACTGTTAGAAGGCAGAGGTGGGTCCCTCTTGGACTAGTAGGCAAGACCCGATCTGAGATAGATCTCTCTTGTTGTACTTAGGACCTGGCGATCGAGCATTCTGTCGAATTCAAAAACAAGTTCCATTTCGGCAACTTTTAAAGTTTTATTTTTTATTTTACCCTAATTTATCTAACCCGATCGAATGATTAGAATAGTCCCAATTTCTTAATTAATCGTTATTACTTACTTAATTGCTGAAAAGTGACAATTGCTTAATTACCATCCAAAATCAGATTTTTATTTTTTAAAATACAATATATTAAGTTGGTTTATTATTTATATAAACAGTTAAATCCACCTCAATTCTTTTAGTTCTTTTGATAAAAGTCATTGCGGCAATAATTAAATTTTTATTTTATTTAAATACAATAATTTTAAAAACCAATAACACAATATGATATTTAATTCGTCAGCATTAATTATAAATCTTTTCTATTTTTATTTTCTTTGAAGTCTTTCATACTAATTAATCAAATGAAAGAAAGGCAGCAATGGAACGTAAAAGAGATACCCCCCTCCCCAAAATGATCCTCTTTCTATACTGATAAAATGAAATAGTTCCCCCCAACAACCACTATTCATCATGGTAAAAAAAAAAAATTAGTGATTTAATGGTAAAAACTTGAGATCAAAAAATTTATTTTTCCTATAATTTCATGTTCGAGTCCTGAGGTTGCTAATATTGATGACCACTGGAGACTTACCTGATCGTTAACTTCAGGACCCATAAAAATTAGTCGAGATACACGCAGGCTGACCGCAACACCTCAAAAAAAAAAAAACAAGAATAAAACTAATATATTCAAGGGGAGCCCACAGAAGGCAGCATGACTCAATCGGAAAGTTCTCCAGCCCTCACCATTGGATGATGGCAAATTGAGGTGGTAAAAAATGTATTTTTTTTAAGTAAATTGACTGATTGGTGGAATCCCAACATCATTTTAATTATGTCTTTTGACCAGAACTCGGAGGATATCTAACATCTTTATAATAATTATATATTATTATTCTAAAAGAATGGTAAAACACCGTAAAAATATCATATTTAATTTTTTTTACTATTGTAATGGCAAAGTCATGTTTTTTATTTATTTTTTATATTGTAATAGGGTACTTAGCCATGATAAATTTATAATTTTATTTTTTTTTGTGTGAAAAAGATCTTTGTTTTGTTTTGGTTTTTTTTTTCTTATTCTATTATTTACACTTGATATATTTATCAATTTATACTTAGTTTATTTATTACTATTCTTTTTTTTTTCTTGTATTCATTCTTTCATATATATTTTTTAAAGTTCTTTATTTTTTTCCTTAAATTTCTATTTTTTTTTGAAAAAAATTATTATTTTTTATTCTTGACACTTGAAATATTTTATTACTCTATATTTGAATGCCTTATGTGTTACTTTTTTTTTTTTTTTTTTTTATATATGAAAATCTAATTTTTTTTTTCTTTGTTAATAAAGTAGATGACATATCTTTTGCTTCTTGTCAAAATGACTGAGGCGAAATAGTGTTTGACTTTTTTTTTTTTAATTTTTTAATTGGTAACTATTTTATATATGTATTTTTTAAAATATTTTTTTAATTTATATTTAAATTAATATCCCTTTTCTCTAATTTTTTATATTGTTTATTTATCATTTTTTAAATAGAGATTTTTCATGTATTTAATGTTTCGAAAAGATTATTTTAATTCATCTATCATATTTTTAATGTTTTACATAAATCAAATTTATTATTACTATACTTATCTATTTTTTACTTTTATGAGAATGATTATCTTTTTATTTTAGGATTTTATTGCCATTAACAACTATATATTTCTCATTTTATCAGTTCATACATTTTAAGATTTATTTTATTTTGCGTAAATAACATCTTTAGATTTCTAAGTTAAAAGAATCATGATATAGTGAAATGCACTTATAACATTGCTTTATCTTTTTACCATGTTAAAAATTAACTTTAGATCCTGCATATTTTTATTAACTTATATGATCCTCATTTTATTTTATTATACATAAGCATAAACATTTCAACTTACATTTATATTTTTTACTTTATGTTAAAAATTAAATTAACAACACCTATATATTTATTATTTTATATTAAAAAAAATATTATCTAAACTACGGTGAAATATGGATCAAATAACTAATATTTTTCTATGAATACTGGCCAGGGACCACGTCCACGACCGTAAGTGATCCATGAGCACTTTTCAGTGCTTCCATCTCAAGCAAACACCCTAAAATTATTAGCTCAATGGACGCTTTGTCACTCTTAATCCAAATAAATAAAAAAAATTCGTTCAGCCATGTAAGGGATGCTTAGAAGTTCGAAAAATCACAATCAATCTGTATTCCCTACGTACCTATTCCAATTGTAGGCAATTTAAGCTCAATGTGTCATTTTTTTATTTTATTAATGTGATTGTCCGGATTAGCTTACATGCATCTTGATTAATTTTATAAACTCTGAAGTTAACGAACATGTAAATCTCCAGTGGCCTTGAAATTTGTGGAACTCGAACTGATAATCTCTACAGAGCAAATTTAAAATCTGATGACCAGTTGAGCTATACCATTCAATCTGTCAATACTTTGTCACAAAAGAGAAAGATAATTAAAAGATACTTGCTTGATTAATTTATTAACAATTGCATGTAAATTTAATGCTGATATATAAATGCATATTATTCCTGATAAGAATGTATTCATTTCCATTGCGTTGCGAAATGTCCATGGGATGGATCTTCGCTTCCAATGATATTGTCACCGCCACTAAAGTTAGGTTCGAAAAATGTCATGGCGGCCATGGGAACCTCTGTGAAGAGAGCATGCATTTTGTACGTAGCAGCAATTACTGATGATGGGTAGTAGCCCTCTGTGTTATGAATGTGTCCCTAAACAGGAGACATTGATCTTCCAAATGCTTTCATTTTTTCCCTGCTCCCCGAAATTGGATGGGTGACATGAGAAATTATTTAAAATTCCAAATTTTATTCTCTTTTTTCACGTAAAAGGTGAGATTTACGATTATTTTTTTCTCGTATTTATGTGGAAGGAATATAACTTGTAATATATTTTATTGCGGATATCTTATCTTGATATATGAAAACAAAGCACCAGAGAGGTTTGCATCTACCAAGTGACAAATTAATTAAAAACCTTAATTACAAGTAGCAATTTAAAAATATTCCAATGTCATCCAAATTATTCCATCAAAGTCTTAAAACAAAATCACACTTGAGAAATATCTACGAAGAATCTTTGCTACTAAATTTCTATCTTGATCTTAATACAAGCAGGATATTAATTAATATATAATATTCAGCCACATATTTCTCTAAAAAATATTCAGTTAAGCCACTTGATATCCTTATCATGCTAATTAGAAGGTTATATTAAAAAAATATACTTGGGGATTAGTCTGCAAGGTGGTGAGCTCCTGATAAGTATAAACCATTGGTCGGTCTGTATGATTCTTAAGTTCTAGATATTTTATTTCTCTATTTAGTTCACACACAAATAAAAGATATTAATTATTTTCTTACTTATAATAATATCCTCTTTTTATTTATTGCTTATTTTTAGTGGATGATTTTGCACCTTATATAAATAATTCATGCTTTAGAGTTTTGCAAAAAAAAAAAAAAAAGTGAGTTTAGGGGATTATTGTTTTTTGCAAAAATTTACGAACAAAAAATATTTTATGTGTAAAATAATTTTTTTTATAAAACATTTTACATTGAATTTTTTGAAACTACAATTAGTAATTAGTGGTGTGAAAAATATAAAGGTAATAGAATGATGATGATGTGTTGTGGTGATAAGTGGTGTGAAGGATAAGAGATTTGTTTGGAATCAAAAACCTTTGAAAAAATACATTAAAACTGATTACAAGTCTAATAATTTCTAAATAATTACAAATGGCAGCCAAAGACCTCCAAATAACATGAATAGTCTAACCTAGTTGACCACATGCTAAACTAGAAATAAAATCAACTTGTAATAAGGAATTAATTCTTAATAGAAATATGAAAAATAAAAAAGAAAATAAACAAAAATAGTTTTAATTCCGAAACTGGTACATTTGGACCTATTTCATAGGTTTAAATCATAGAAGGACTTGAAAGTATGTTTTTTAGAGTGGATTTTGACCTTAAAAATGACATGTGATGGCTTCTCGGTTATCACCATGATAGTTATAGATTTAAAACTTAATTCAGGATATAAGTTAGGAGAGTTGATTTTTTTTTTTTTAAAAAGAATTAAAACAATGTTGTTTTGATAATTTTTTATTAAGGAGTAAATGAATTGATAGTTTAGTTTTGACTAGATCGATCAGGAGTCAACTCGGGTATTTGACCAGATCAATCAAGTTTTTTTATTTTTTTTTATTTTATTTTTTTTCAACTCGGACCAATTCAAGTCTTGGAACAGTCAAATCCTTGGCTGACCCTCAAGCTAGTTCGGGGTTTAAAACAATGATGGTAGTAATTGAGATGTGAGTAAGGGTGGGATGAAAGTGGAGGTGGTGATGACGATGATAGTAGAGTAGTTGCAATGTTGAAGGTGATGGTAATTATCGAGTGACGAGGAGGTGGTGATAGTAGTAATAAAGTTGATGGGGTGGACAATTGCTATTGAAATAGTTGAATAATATTTTGAATGGGTTACTAATCATGTAATATTTTTTGACATTATATTTTTTCATGGTTTAATAAATATTTTGATGCTAAAATACTATTGGTTAATTAATTTTGAGAAATAGCTTTCTATTTAATAATTGTACATTTGATGAATATGTGATATAAGAATTATATTATGAAAATTGGTCTTCTCTTTACCCTACAATTGTACATTTTATTGTTTGACTTGATAATTGATGATTTGAAGAAAAATACCATTTTCTTTCATCAATGTACATTTAGGGTTTATTATCTCAAAAAGGTGTTGTGGATCAAGGTACATTTTCTTTATATAATTATCTGAAAATGAAAATAAATGAAGTTTTAAGATCATGTATATTATATTTTATATTTGATTGTTCATATTTATAATTAGAAAATTACTTTCATGTAAATATTTTATATTGACAAATTTTTTCCACATTTTACGGAAAATAAACATGTTAAAATCATAAAAATACATGAAAACATTAGATAGAAAATATAAGTTTATATAAGAAATTTGATTTCATATATTGTCCAATCTCAATAAAAGTACAGTTTTTAGCAGTCTTTAAGGACAAATAGAAACATACTATTATTAATTCCATAACACTTTTAAGGTATTTACGTTTTAGATCCTATTATGTATATTTTTTTTAGTTCATATTTAGATTTGTTTACTCTACGGTGTTTATTTTTTACTTCATATTTTATAAATAATTAAATAATATATTTTTTAATAGCAAAGCACACAATGCGTGGGTAATTAACTCATTTATCATAAAAATGGATTTTTTAAAAAAAAAAACTTTAAAAATCTTATCATTTTTTTTTAAGTCTTATTAACACGCCATCATTGGTGTCGTTTAATTTTTGTATAACATTTATTTTTAATTGTCGCTCTTATGAGAAATATGATTGAGTCATCCAATAATTCTAGTTAAAATGAGGGTATATTGTTTGACAATCACTTTTTTTTTCTTTTTCCTGGAGATAAAGATGGAAAGGTATATTGTTTGACTTGATCGCTTAACTATATTAACGGTCAGATACTATTAAGAAACATTGTACCGTCATGCCGTGTGAGTGAGCACAGGTGGGGTCATGGAACCTCTTGAAACTTTTTTCCAATTTTTCTGAGTGTTTTTAGACATTACTAAAAAAAAAATAAAAAAAAAATTATAATTCAAAAAATATTTAAAGAAACCACATATTTTAATAGAGTAACAGATGGCATCTATTATTCTGGAGTCGTATGTGTCACTAGCAACTATTTCAAATGTAAAATAGTTTGACATTAAATACAATAAATAGAAATGAAAGATGATCAACAAGAGAAGAAAGAAAGAAATAAACCTCATGGACACACTGAAATCTAGTGATGACATTATCAATACCGTCGTAAAGATTTCGATGAGATGAATCTAATAATACCATGAAAGGTCATCGATAGTGACTAAGTGGATCGCACGAGCTGTTCAAAGCCAAGTGAGTCCTCCTCACCTTTAGGTGGCTCGTGTGGCCCAATATGGTTACCTTTCATGGTTTTTTTTGGTGTCGTTTGATTTGTCTTGTCGAGATCTTTTATATGGTACTGATAGTGTTGTCATTGGAGCTTCAGTGTATCTATAAGATTTCTTTCTTTCTTTCTTGCCTTTTTTTTTCTCTCTCATATCATTTAAAAAATTACAACTATGAGAGAGGAGAGAGAAAAAAAAAGACCTTCGAGGCATACCAAAACTCCAATGACGACATCATCAATATTATTGAAAAGATTTTGATAAGATGAATCTAACGACATAAAGGAAGGCCTTCAAAAGTGATCGGAGTGGGCCACAAGAACTATTTAAAGATAAGTGAGCCACCAACACCTTTGGAAGACTTGTGGGGCTTACTTTGATCACCATTAGTGACCTTTCTTAGTGTCATTAGATTCATCTCGATAAGATCTTTCCGATGATATTAATGGTGTCTTCATTAGAGTTTCGATGTGCTTTCAGGGTATATTTCTTTCTTTCTTTCATTTTTCTCTCTTCTCTTTCTTTATTATAATTTGAGTCAGGCCATTTTACAATTTGATTGAGTCACCAGTGACATATGCGACTTACAAGTCATAAATGTCATTTGCGACTTTCTAAATTATGCTATTTTTCTAAATATTTTATAGACTATGTTATTTTTTCTATTGTTTTAATGTACTAATTCCAAAAAACCTTAATTTTTCTTTTATATATTTATAATTTTTTGATCCACCATTAAAGTATAGTTTTGTGAAATGACTTTCTCATATGCATTATAAACTTCTTTCATATAATGTTGAAATACATATAATAATACCATTTAAAAAAAAACAAAGAGAGAAGAACATCAGACAACAAGTTGTCTTGTTAAAATTATTGTCTAGTCCGCTATACTAGATACTAAGCAAGTTGTTTGGTCTTATTAAACCTAATTGAACAGCTAGGTTTAGTGGGCCTTAACCCAAAAGTCAAACCAGATTAAAAGTTGTTTGGTTAGGTTTGATGGGCCTTGACCCATACACCAGACTAGGAAACAAAACTATCTAATCAAGTTTGCCGAGCCTTGGCCTATACACCCCTTATTATTAAGGCATGCTATCTTTTCAGTACAACATTGCTCAATCACCTATGAGCAACTACTTGTCTCGTCAATAAATGACTATTTTTATCACTAATAATCATGATGCCTACCCATCCATATGACACCTAGATAACTTTACTTGAATGACATATGTAATTGTTATCAATGATTACTCCACATAGTATGTCTATAAATCCATGTTTTATTTGGTAATTTTATGTGATCAAGGCACATAAATACCTCAGGTCTCCAAGCAATAAACAAATGGGGGATAGAACACATAACCATACATAATATTCATACATTTACTCTCATACACTCTTGTTTTATTTGTTATATATTTTTTCTCTTACAATTTATTAACTTAAGCATCAGAGAATCTCCTATCCTAATACGTGATGTGTTATGTAAGAGTTTAGGAACCAGCCTAGCCCAACTTAATAAAAATTTCTCTAAAGCCCATTACATTAGTTGTGGAAAGGCCTAACTCAATTTGAAAGTTTTTTCTGACTTCATCAGTGGCACCGTTTATTGAAACTGAATAAAAAGCTAGTTCACTCTCATTTTATACATCTCTAAGAGTTCTTTTCATGGCTTACGATTTAAAAATACCAGGACAACATAGAATAATGAACCTCTTCATCATAGGTACACCGGCTCTTCCAAATCTTTAACAAATCAACCATCAAATAAAAGTGCTCACTAAAGTTGTTCTAACCACATAATAACATCTTTAAACTTTATCATTCCTTCAATATGTGATACATTAACTAGCTTCTTTACATATATCCCTAAGCACATGTAAACAACTCCAATTTATCAAAGGAATATGACAAAATATCGAACAAAAAAGCAGGTGTGAGAAGACTCGTGCTCTAACCCTTTAAAGTAGTTTCTTCCACCACGAAGAATGCTTTTAAACTAGATGTGCTAGAAGTGAAAGAGGCTCAACAAGTCTTAGCCATAAATGTGGCTACCACTATATAACTCCTTTTGAATCTCAATTATGATCTCCTCATAAAAAGGACCCCAGCGCGAGATGAAGTCGATAATAATACAAGCTTTTAAGAATGAATATCACCCTAAACAAATTAGGATATTCTCCACTATACCATCGGATGTTGCACACCTATCACTTCTAAGATTGTGTGTCTATAAAGAAAACTTAGACAACTATAATGGACTTATAAACTCTAGGAAACATATACATAATGTGCAAAATATCTTGGAGCTTGTAACCAAAAAAAAAAAACATCAATGTTATGTGTAAAGTCTTTCTTACAATACAATACATACATGTTTGGGTATGGTACCATAATCTAGAGCCAAGCTCCATCATTGGCTTTTGTGATCACCATATCAGACTCATCTCCCATTTTAATACAAGCATACCGACTAAAAAAAATAGAACTAATATATTTTTCATCACATAATGAGAAGATGAAAGCACCAAGGCATATCTTTAAATGTTTAACGAGGTAATTCTTAATGTGGAAAGTCAACTCGAAGCCCTTTCCATTGAAGCTCTAATTAGTAGAGTCTAAAACCTTTCTATATGGAAACAACTATACATTATTCCTGATCGAACTCACTTTAAAATAAAACAGATAGTTGAAAACCATATTCAAGTAGAAGAATCGAATGTGACTAGGCAAAGATATTCTCAGTTCTAACAATATAGAACAAAATCTCTTAAGTATCATTGGTCTTTTAGCAATAATAGGGCATATAAAAGGAACATAAAGAGATTCATTTGTGATCAACTAGCATTCTTTAAACTCATTAGCACATATCTGATCACCACACACACTAAGGTATTGACTACCATTAAATAAAAAAACATACGTGCAATATGCCATCCTACGAAGAATGATTCAAACATGAAAAACCTTAATAAATGTTGTATTTTTCATTATGAGAACGAGTATGATACTAATGATTGTTATACCTTAAAAAAAAGATTGAAAGATTAATTGCTAGAGGTTATCTCTAACAAAATATAAAGAAGGAAAGGCAATTTGAACAAAAAGGAAAAAAAAGGTAAATGCATACCATAATACATAGCCCAAGATCAAATAGTTTCTGGATATTGTATCTTCATTTACTCATCAGAAAATCTTTTGAACTTTTCAATGAAAAAACAATATTGTTTATCCATATAGTCTTTATATGTTTTTTTCATGGTATTGTTTATCCTCATATCTCTAAACAAATCTCAATATCTCTAGAAAAATCTCCATGTCTCTATATAATAAATTCCTTAAATGTTTATGATGTAAGTTTCTTGATTGTCATTTGCAAGATCCTTACCATGACTTAATTTTTATGATAAAAAATGTTCTCCACCCTAAATACACTTTCAATTTAGCTCAAATGTCAAAACTACTTATGGTGACAAAAAAGTCTGTGATAAACCTCTTAGTGACTTGCTAAAAAAAACTAGAAAAGTTACAGAAAGCATACGAATAGAAAATATATGTCAAACAAAATCAATTCATAGATGGAAGTGTAGACAAAGCATTATGAAGTCATGGTAAGAAAAAAAAGACAAGAAGAAGTGGACAACATAATTCAAGATCATGAGTTATAGTAATATAGCACGTGTTTTTTTTCCTTTATCGGTTAGGTCTTTCAAACAAAAGTAAGCGCGCGGGAGAATAATTACTGTTGCTGAACAACATAATTCAAGATCATGAGTTATAGTAAAAAGACCATGTGAAAAATGATAACACCATTTAGAGAGAGAGGGAGAGAGATCAATGTGTTATGTTAGAATTGATGTCCGAGTATACTAGACAATAAGCAAGCAAGCTATATGGTCAACCCAAACAATAAGGTTTAGATACCTAGACTAGACAATAGAAAGCTATACAATCATGTTTGGTAGGCCTCGACCTAAACACTAGACCAAGCAACTAGCTGGATGATCAAGTTTGGTGGGCCTTGGCCTAAACACTTAGAGCTATTTGGTCAAATTCCTAGTGTTTTGGCCTCATATAACTCTTAACATGCTTACTGTAACCACCTGTACCTTTACAAAAGTCATAGGCACACTTATCTGTAACGCACCATGCACGCCTTATAAGTATAGCATGCCACCTTTGCAGTACAACATTATGTAATCACCTACGAGCGTATATATGTCTTACCAATGATCACTTATCTTTCTCACCAATGGTCGCATTGGCTACCCTTCCATACAGAGCATAAAAAACTTTTCTTGCTCGGTATATGTAATTGTTCTTCATGATTAATCCACATGATATATTAGCAACTCCATGCTCCATGAGGTAATTTCATGAGACCTAGGAGTATAAACACTTCAAGTCATCGGGTAACAAAAAAAAAGGGGGGCAAAACACACAACTACACACAATATTTACATATATACTCTCCTAAGCTCTCATTCTCTTTGTTATATATTTTTCACTTCTACAATTTACTAGCTTAGATATGATCCCTATTTTGATAGAGAAAGTGTTTTACAAGAGTTCAAGGAACAACTCAACATAATTTAATGAAAAATTCTCCTAAGCCCATTGCATCAGTCGTGGAAAGACCTAACTCTGTTTAAAGTTCTTTTTGTGACTTCATCACTATATAGACATACCAGCCATTTAATTATCAAAAAGAAAATATACAGAACCAATTAAACAAGCTGAAGTTCGTCCAACTTAATTTTTACTATTTCAACTCCAAGCATGAATTCTGCACAAGCACTTCAAGTTTAAGCTCTGGGGACAACAGCAGATAACTTCTGCTAGCTAATTAACCACTTTAAATGACAAAAGTGCTATATATCACTTCAAAATTACAAAACAAGCAATCAAGGACCTTCCTATGCTTGTTGCGTGTTTTTCCACACCGTAATTACCTCAAATTTTATGTATTGTCGGAGTTGGACTAAATTAAATGAAATAAATTTTGGTGCATGCATGTATTAAATCTGGACACACACATTGTACAGTGACTGCGATTTGAAAACAACTTCATGGGTAGCTATCTTTCATTAATTAATAACCCAGCTAAAAAAAGCCATGATTTTAGAATTAAGCGTGCCGACTGCCATAGTTTTCGTTATGTAACCTAGCTAGCTTTTCATTGTCGGTGATGATTTGGATTTTGGTGTCTTGGTCATAAAGAAAAATACATGTGCGTGCATGCTCTTATGTTCATGGAAAATAAATGGAAGCAGTCAAAAAGAAACGACGACTATATGTGCTTTATAGCGTCATTGGACTGGTTCGGAACTTGGAAACTCTGAATTCATGCATCAAGTCGTTCCAAATTTTTAATGATTAACAGTGGAGCTTTCCCTTTATATGCATGCAATAAAGTCCCTATAAATCGACAGCTATTCTATTTTATGGAAGCTTTAGCTTTTGAATTTTAGTGAACTAAGGCTTTTGA
>Ga0307515_10014279_pt1 | contig 14746 bp, 3 predicted proteins | sample 17_EM_MG_FD_194513 | JGI IMG/M metagenome (GOLD analysis project Ga0307515, IMG submission 194513) | Populus trichocarpa ectomycorrhiza microbial communities from riparian zone in the Pacific Northwest, United States - 17_EM | ecosystem: Host-associated > Plants > Roots > Unclassified | place... | reverse complement strand
CACCTAACCACACTACTAAATTGATCTCGGGTATCCAATACCTTATGCTAACATGATCATATTTTGCATGGGTGATATACAAATTAATTTGAAATAAATTATAATAAATTCTAGAATAAAAAAAAAACATAAATGACTATTTCACTATGGATGTAGACATAAACACTATGGATTGGAATAGTGTAATGATGATTTTACACTTCGCCCAAAAAACATTATTGGCCTGACTATCAAGGGTAGTACGATCATTTCAAAAGTTCTATTAGTAATTATTTGATTGATCGGGGTTAACTCAGCCTTTTTGCATTTTCATAGCACAATAAAATGACTAAATTACCTATAGAAACAAAATTTGTTTTACTGGCATCTAGGGGCCTTTTTCAAATTTTCACTTTTTAAAGCATAGGAAAGGGCTAAATTACTCTTAATAGCAAAAATTCTTTAACTAGCATCCAATGGCTTTTTTCTATTTCCAGCTTGGTATTTTGGTTATAATCAAGATGATTAAGGGCTAATTTGGTATTTTAGTAAATATATAATATTATTTTTAAAACAAAATTGACTCACTCGTGTATTGCATGGGCCATCATATAGGTTCCATTCTCATTATTTGGGCGACGCAAAGGGATGTTCGATGGTCAAACGATAGCTTCCAAGGTGGTGTGCGAATCGTTTTAGTGACCCCTCCATCTCCAGGCAGCGCGTATGGCTTATTGATCTCTAGTTTGGTGTCGATAGCCTTTCGTTTTGTTTTCCCTTTCTTTATGACATAAAACACTAAGGATTGAAATAATATAATGATGATTTTACACTTAAAAAAAAAACAAATCATTGGCCTGGCTACCGGGGGTAATACGATCATTTCACAAGTTCTATTAGTCATTATCAGATTGATTGAGGACAACTTGATTTTTTCGCATTTTCATAGCACAATAAAATAACTAAATTACCTATAAAAGCAAAAAAAAATTTACTGACATGCCTTTGTTCAAGTTTTCACTATTTAAAGCATAGTAAAGGGCTAAATTATTCTTAAAAGCAAAAACTTCTTTAACTAGCGTTAAAGGGATTTTTTCTATTTTCAGCTTGGCATTTTGGTTATAATCAAGATGAATAAAGGGCAATTTAGTATTTTAGTAAATATAAAATATTATTTTTAAAACAAAATTATCTGACGCGTTAACTACACGAGCCAGTGTGTGGGTTGCATCCCCATTATTCGGGTGACGCGTGAGGAGACGTTTGACGGTCAAATGGTGGCTTTTAGGGTAGTGTTCAAATCATCTTGACAACCCCTTTCATTTATAGTCAATGTCTGTGACTTATTGATCTCTAGTTTGATGTTAATATCCTTTTTTTTTCTTCTTTTTCTCTCTCCTAACCACAATACTAAATGCTTCCTTAGTATCCATTACCTAATGCTAACATGATCAGTTTTGCATGAGACATAAACAAATTTAATTTTAAATAAATGCTAATAAATTCTAGAATTAAAAAAAAACTAAAAGATTGTTTCACTATGGACGAAGATATAAAACACCATGGATTGAAATAATGTAATAATAATTTTACATTGCCCAAAAAACAATATTATTGCTCAGGCTATTAGGGGTAATACATTCATTTCACAAGTTTCATTAGTCAATATCAGATTGATCGGAGACAATTCGATCTTTTTATATTTTTATAGCATAATAAAATGACTCAATTATCTATAAAAGCAAAACTTGTTATACTGGCATCTAGGGGATTTTTTCAGATTTCTATTTTTATAAAACATATTAAAAAGATAAATTATCCTTAAAGGAAAAAAAAGCTATAACTAACATTAATGGGATTTTTCATATTTATTAGCTTTGTTTTTTTTTTTTTGTTATAATCAAGATGATTAAGTGACAATTTGGTATTTTAATAAATATAATATAATATTTTAAAAGCAAACTTGCCTAGCGCATGTACTACACGAGCTAGCGTATAGGTTGCGTTCCCGCTATTCGAGTAATGCGTGAGGGGGTGTTTGACTGTCAAATGGTGGCTTATGAGGCGACATTTTAATCATCTCAGCATCCCCTTCATCCTTAGGCAGCGCGTGTGGATTATTGATATCTATTTTGGCTTTGATGACCTTTTTTTTACCTTTTCTCTCTCATTCTTGATTTTCATACATAACCCTCTAAATTTTTAAAGTAGCCCTTCAATTTGTTTTTTCTTTAAATTTAGTCTCTTTTCTTTTAATTACTATTTATTTTATTTGAAATAATTTATAAAATTAGAATTTATTTTTCAATTTCATCCTCTTTTAATTTGTTCATTTGTTATAAATGGTTCTTATTTTTCTTATTACTATTTGTTTTATATAAGATAATTTTTAAAATTGAATTGTTTTTACAATCTCATTCTCCTTTAACTTTTTTTCTTATCAAATTTGATCATTATTTTTTTTTATTTTTTTTCCTAGCAAATTTGATACTCAATCTTTAGATTGCTAGTTTTTCTACTAAGGAAAGTTTTTTAAATTAATATTTTCTTTCTTATTTCATCTTTAACATTAAATTGCTTGGGAATTGAGCTTTTTGATTAAGCTCATATCTAGGATTTCATGGGTTATGAGTTTTGAAGATTAACCAAGTTTAGGAGATTCATCCTAGTTTAATTGTTTTTTTTGTTTTTTTAGATCATGTTTTTTTTTTTCATTTTCATCCTTGAACGTTTATTTAATTGGATATTGGGTTCTATTACTCTTTTTTTATTTACTTTCTATAGGGTTTTTCACTAATTTTAAAAATATAATAGATTATCTCAAGTCTTTTTATGTGTTGTTCTTTGTTAAATTTAGTTTTTTTTAAAATAAATTATGTTTTTTAATCAAATTAAACTAATTGATTATATATAAATAGGACATGCTCACTTCATGATATTTTATTTGGTTTTCTTTTTTAGATTGTTGCTCTAACAGCGTATACAAGCTCTTTCAGTGTTGTTGTGAACCATTTTGTAGTGGCATTAAAACTATTTTGATGAGCTCTTTCTGGTGGTAAGGGGTGCTCATGGTGGAGTAATGATGAGTCTCCAATGAGATTTTCTTTTCTCCTCTAGTATGATATTGGCAACTCATTTTTTATAGTTAATAATTCTATTTGTTTTATCGCTTTATGTATTGTCAATGCTTTTTTATACTTATATTATTAAATTAACCGAGCTTGTTGAACATAGTCAGGTCAATGGCTCGGGTCTAAGATTTTTCTTACTTTTTTAAAACGTCTCCTCAATATTTGTTTTATTTAAAAAAACTTTGACCCGACTTATAGCATAGCACAAACCACCTATCTAGTTGAACTTATGACTACAAACAATTATATAGAAGGATTTTAAAAAACTTGAGGGTGAAAAATAATAATTAGAGGGCAAATAAAAAATTTCACTTGGAAGTTTAAATTGAATTGAAAAATAACTTTAAAAAAAAATCAAAAGAATGAGGGCTAAACTGGAAAAAATAATACAAAAAAACTTTGATTGAATGATGAAATTGAAAGCAAAAAAAACTTCAACAACAAGGTCAAGGAAAAAAATGAAAAATTTTAAAAAATAAGAACCAAAATGAAAAACAAAACATTTGAAAAAAATATAATTGAAAGACTACATTGAAAAAACATTCTATATAAGGGATAAGAAAATAATAAGAAATTAAAAGAATGGGGACTGAAGTTAAGAACAAAACAAATCATAAATTGTAATTGAAGGACTAAAATGAAAAACTACAAACTTTTTTAAAAAGAATAAGAATGAAATAAGAAATTAAATGAATGAGGACTGAAATTAGAAATAAAACATCTCAAAAAGTGTAATTGAAGGACTCAATTGCAAAATAAAAAAACTTCTATAAAAGAAATCAGAATGAAATAAGAAATTAAAATAATAAGGACTGAAATTGACACAAAAACAAATAAAGAGGATAATTGTGTTCTTTAGCTATAAGGAGAGAGAGAGAGAGAAAGGGGGGGAAGAAAAGGTATTGTTGGCGACAATTCGACCACTTTCTTACCTTGCTCCACTCCAAATTGAAGAGAAGATGGTGGAGCATCCAAGGAGACAGTGGAAGACTAGATTTGACTACCAGGTGGCATCAGACGCATCGTCAGAAAGACGCGAATGCCACCCACGCGTGGCGTATACAATACACGTGCTAGAAATATTTCCCATTTAAAAATTAATAAAAAATGTGAAAAATACTAAAATGCCCTCCAATAACTTTGGCAATTACAAAAAATACCCGTGTGAAAGTATAAAAATACCCCCAACATGCAAAGTTTTTTTTTTTTTTGTCTCCTCCAAGGTTAATTTTGTTTTTACATTGTACAATAACAATAAAAAAATTGAAAAAAACACTTGTCCAGCAGGCCATAAATATTTTGATTATTTGGGGGGCCAAAAAAGTATTTTCACTGTTAAAAAGTTTGTCAAAAGTCAAGAAAGCTCTTAGCCAACTATTTTAAGTTTTGTTGACTTTGGGGGTAAAAGAGTATTTTTACACACGTTAAAATATTATCATACCCTCAAGCTAAGCCTCAAAAATATATTTCACTGTTGATTGGGCTACAGTAAATAACCTACGAGTTTTAGAGTATTTGTTAATAACTATCATAATTCAAAGAAAAAGAAAACCTCAAATTCTAGTTTATACTAGTAAGTAGGATTACACGAAGCAAGTTTCAAATTTTATTTTTATTTAATTATGTAATAATTAAAATTGTTATTTTTTAGTAAGAAAGATATAATTTAAATTTTAGAAGAAATTTATATTTTTTTAATCAAAGTTCCCTTTCTCATTTTTGTGTCAAACGAATTGTATTATTAAAAGTTCAATGAAGATGATGTATTTCTATTAACATACCAGAAAACATAAATCGAGGTCCATTAAGTATTTTTTTTATTGAGTTTTTTTTTAGTGTGCTTTGAGATTAGAAATATTTTTATCAAGATTCCTATGATGTTTTTGAGTTTTTTTCAAATAAGTCAAGAAAATGGGTTTTTTGGGTCCAAAAGTTTTGACATCGATTTTTTCTTGTCACGTCTAGTGACCAGAAAATATTTAAGTAGACGACACATCCTCTGCCACAAGAAGCAATAAAAAAATAAAACAAGAAAAAAAAAACATAGTGAGATATGCAGGCCTAAGTTTCAAAGCCTAAGCTCTTTGATAGCTAAGAGCATGGGCGTGGCCTCTCTCTTATTGATTTTTTTTCTACATAAATATTGATTGATATCATTTCTCTTAATTTTTAAATTGTTTAACTTAATTTTTTTAAATGGTGATTGACCTTTTTAAATATATATTTTTTACTTCATAATACTTCAAAGAGATTATTGTAATTTGCTATCAATTTTTTGTCTTTTATATTTTATATAAATGAGTTGTATTTTAATAGTGCACCTATAAAAAATGAAAATCATTTGTAACTAACAATGAAAATTAATCTCTAATATAAAATAAATTAAAACTTGTAAAGTGAAACAGGCAACCCATGTAAAAATTTCAGTTTGCATCTATTATTTAATTAGCATTGTTAACATCTCTTTTTTTGATTTATTATTTTATTTATTTTATTAAGCATAAATAATATCTTTTTATTTTTTAATTAAAAAAATTCATGATACCCAAAAACACATCCATAGTAAAAATGCTTTCGTCTTGTGTTTTAAGGCTAGTTAACATTAACATTAACAAAAAGAACTAAAAGTGAAGGAGGTTTTTTTTTTGTTTTTTACAATCTATGTTTGTTTGTTTGTTTGTTTTGGTAAATTTTATCTTTCAACATTAGGTTTATTAGGGATTGAACTTTATAATTTTTTAATTTATTTTTATGAGGTTATTTAAGTCTTATGACCCGAACTACAAGTTTAATAAGATAACTCAGTTGACTCGAGTTTTTTTTCTTTTTTTTTTAATTTAATTTTCCCTTAATTCCATCATTTAATGATGAGTTGATTAAGAATTAAGCTTCGTGATTTGTTTTGGTTTGCGTTTTTATGAGGTTATCCCTGTTTCACGACTTGGGTCACGAGTTTGGTATATTAACCTGAGTTGACTGAAGTCATTTTTTTGTCCTATTTTTAATTGATTTATTTTATTTTATTTTTTAACACTGGATTGATTGGGAATTAAGCTTTGTAATTTATTTCAATTTTCTTTCTAGTGGGTTATCCCGGTATTATAAAAAGGATTGTAGTTTTGGTGGGTTGACTCAAGTTATTTTTTTATCCTTTTTTTAATTGATTTTCTTTTCGATTTCATCATTCAACATTAAGTTTATTGAAAATTAGGCTTCATAATTTATTTTTATTTGTTTTCTACGGAGTTATCATATTCTCATGACTAGGCATGCGAATTGGCAGATTAACTTATGCTGACCCAAATCAATCTAATATGATGTTGTCTCGATATTTATAAAAAATATCATCTTAAATATTTATTTTGAATCAAACTATATTTTTATTTGTTTTCTAGGTTGTCTTTGGACCAATTAAGGTGACCAGGTCATATTAAGTCAATCCTCATGCGATTTAAAAAAATTTCTACGAAACAAAATATTAATAATGCCTAGAAATTTTTATTATATTAACAAAAAACATTTTATCTAACTCACAGTTTATTGCGGGCCATTGATCGAAATTTATAAACAACTAAAATAGAAGGGTGTTTTGAACAATGATTAATATTGTTCACACACTAACAATGAACTGTGGACATGAGCAGTGCCTATTTTATTTTTTTTCACTTTGGTCCCTTAAGTATTTTTTTATTATGTCCTTTAATTGCAAAATTAGCACCCATTTACTCCAAATTTATTGGCTATGAACAAAATTGAAAGACAAAGGTTTAACTAAGAAAAGGCACCACAAATAGGTCATGTGTTTAAATTTGGTGTAAAAAATATGCTTTAATCACCCAATTTATAAATTAGACCTTCTTGATCCCTTGTTTTTTAAAGAGAGAGAAATCTTCGTTGGATTCTGGCATAGAGAAAGAAAATCATTATTTTCTCATATTACAACCATCAAATTGGTTGATATTGATGTCCACAAGTTTCATTTGATATAAGGAGTTGAAAGGTGGTTGTTTCAAACCTCAATATTACCTAAAAAGAAGATTAAAGTTGAGAAAGAGAAATCTAACCCAGTTTGATTTCATATTTTCAGGTCATTTTTTAGGTTGTTAAGTTGTTAAATAGGTTTCTAGATGTTGTGAGGATGTTTAAGAGGTTTTTTGTTTTGTTAAAATTGGTTAAAAAACAGGATTTTTAGGCAAAAATACCCCTAACCTGATTTTCCAGCCACCACAATGGTGGTTGAATTCTAGATAGACGGGCAGCACGTTGTCTTCTTTTTTTTTAATAAAAGAGACGGACGATAGATCATCTACTCCTTAAAAGTATATAAAAAAACATAAAGCCCAGGTATGCGGGCCTAGGCTTTGTTCTTTCTATAGGCCTAGACTCACTTGTTTTATGGGGCTTTTTTTTGCAATTCTTTTTATTCTTTAGCAACATAAATTTAATAAAAACAATTTTAAACTCCACTGACTTCATGGCATGGATCGCTGATTCAACCGGTTATGACACAATATTTAGGGCTTTTTTATGTATTTTTTTCTCAAAATTAAAAAAACAAAATATAGTTTGACCCTTTTTTATTTAACTTAAAATAAAAAAAAATGCAATTTCATCATTTTTTATCACTTGCTTTAGAAAGATTATGCCTGATTGGAATCATGTTTTGACAAGGGTTCTAGATTTTATTTTTCAATTAAAGTTGATTAAGATTAATACAATATGATAGATTTTTAAAGTTTTAGCTTAAATTCTTTTATAACTCTTTTAGTTGCTTCTAGGTTTAATCCAATTTGTGGTCAATTAAGACCTGATGAAGACCTAGTCGAGAATCGAATAAAAGAAGGAAAAAGAAAGATAAATTATTCAATCAGGTTAACTTATTATATTCATCTTTTCATTTCACTCCCTTAGTTTCTTTTTTCCCGATTTAATCTTTTGGCAATTCTTTGTTTTCATATTTAAGTTAGGGTTAGACAAGACTAAATGACGTAGACATTTAAAAAAAAAAAAAAACAGATCACCATTTGAGTGAGGCAACCAATTTATTGTTTGTCCATTTTGTCGAATAAGTCACACCAAATGTTTTTTATTTATCAATGCTTATGGTGATTGATTAATTTACTCTAATACATTGATCGAGTTTTTAATCATTATTTCATTGCGTGTTATCCAACTCGAAGTGAGGCGCGGTTACCGAGGCTAATACTAAAACTAAAAAAGAATGTGGTTACTGTTTATTGAACAGTAAAATAAACTAAAAATGTGATGTAATGTAATATACTTTCATATTTTTATATTGGCAGAACCAAAGGATATTTGGCTACGTTATTAACACTTGCATGTTATAATTGTTAAAAACAAAATGTATAAGGTTCATCAAATATATCTGAAGTTTTGTACTAGGGTTGCACCAATTTTTTAATTAATATTTTAAGGTTTTATATTTGGGTTATACATATACAAAATATTTTTTCTGAAAGACTATTAACTAATGTACAACCCCAATATAAAGTTCTTTAACATTAATATTTTACATGTATGTCGCACATGGACATGCAACGTCGGGGAATCAAGGAAGTCACCATCTAGTTGTTTATTTCAGGGTCTTTAGGAAAACCCAGGTGAACTGGGCTTATCATAAATCTTAACAGTAATGGATTGGTTGTAGCTAGGGAAGGTATTAGCACTCCTAGCGAACCTTACATGAGCAAGCTACATTGTGTTGTGTGAATGTGGTTTAAAAGGTTTAATGGATTTCTAACTAGTGTTCTGTCTTTGACTTAAGAATTAAGATAGGAATTTATTCGTGTGAATAAATATGGTGTTTCAAATTTATTATGAGCTCATGTGCCTAAATGAATTTTTATAGAAAGGATCCATATAGGTGACCTGGTAGGGTTCACTTATCCTGAAAGGCGGAAGAGTTTTTCACAACTCGTATATTATGATAAAAAACAAAAGACTTCCAATTAATATTGGTGAATATTCAGAATAATTTTGAAAATTTTATGGTCAACTCCTATTATTTAAATATAAGCCTACTTGTAGGTCCAACATTTATACCAGAATATTAATAATTAATTCTCATGAATTAAAAATTGTAAGGGTTATTGAAATATTGATCACGTTCTCATGGATCTAATAAACTAGTTATTAAATCCACAATGCATGCTAATATATATTTTATGTTTGGCAAAAAAAAAACCTATTTTTTAAAAATAAAACTACCTAAACAAACCTAAAGGGTGTTTGCCAAACACACCCTTAAACCAAAGAAACATTAACAAAAAAAAACCAAACAAGGCCTAACCTGGTTTTTACCCGACCGGGTTGACTCGAAAACAAACCAAAACAAGGACCCAAAACCAAAACAGATTCAACATAAGAAAACATAAAAACTCAATTTTTTTTCAAGAAGAATGGATCAAACACAAAAAGAATGAAGAACATTCAAACTTAAACCCGGCAATATGAACATCAAATCAGACCACATTTCAAGCAATAAAAAGCAAGGTTTTATTCGCAATCAAGTATAGATCAAGAACCAAATGTCAATTTGCTTCGATTATTTATTTTTGTCAAAATGTATTTTTGGCATTCAAAAGAAACCAAGAATCTAACTGTATGAATCTGTGTTATATATGCGTTTTAAACCTAAATTATTTGCCAATCAAGTTGTTTAAAAGGTTATGTGCAAGTAAATGGATAAAACATTATCTAAGTCATAGAATTGAGACAATGTTCTTTCCAAGAACACAAAAAACATTGTCTTAGAAACCCAGCAACTGCCTAGAAAATACCAGCCACTATCCAACCTAGAATGATCTTTTTTTACCTCTAAAACATGCTTTCTTAGTTCCAACAAAGCACATCATCAAAACCAGCATACTTGAATAAAAAAAAGAACTAATAAAAAAAAATCATCATAAACTTGCAAAAAAATTCAAGCTTCAAAATTATCAACTTAAAATAGCCTACATATTTATACAATTTGGATTCAAAATGTCTTTCTAAACCTTTAACAAGAACCAAATAACACTCAGAAACCTAGAAACATGCCTCAATCAACACAAAACAACATCATAACCTTATTGCCATATTTGACAGATTTCATATCAAACTAAAGTGTTAACTTAACATATTAAAGCAATAATCATCATGCTAATACAACTCAAAACATTGCATTTAAAAAATAAAACAATTCAGCAGGCTTAATGGGCTTCACCTTCAAAGTTTGCAAAGATATACTTTTCAAGCTTAAAATCTTTAAATGAGAATCGATTTTTGTTGTTGCTCCTCTTATCTCTAAACCCAACAAGAACATATTGGATCTTTTCCTCAATTCGTGAGCTTAAATTTGGATCCTTTTAACCAATATTTATTTCTTATCTCTTCTTCCCCCTTTTCTTCCCCATTTCTCCTCTGATTACCTATCCTTTTATAGGATGATTCATACTTCTAGATGAGTTTGTTAGGGTTCTAACAAACCATAACTAGGTTGGTTTTACCACAAGATCAAATATTTTGGATTTAGGTGGTTTTGTAACAAAGTTGGAGACCAACGTAAAGTGTTTTTGGCCTTTAGATCTTGAGAGAATGGTTTCAAACCCTTGATAAGAACCCTTTATGAGTGTTTTAAGTGTGAACACACGAAAGAGTTGAGTGTTTTTGTGCAAATAGGTGTCTCAATTAAAGTTGAATGGGTTGGTCACTTTTATGCCTTCGTCGGAGCAACTCTAACGTCAACGTTGCCCGATACCACCTAAATTTGGTAAAGAGGGTGCATACCTTTATGTTGGATCCACTCTTGCTTAATTTCGAGGTTTGTAGCTCCACATTCATTCGTTTGAAAATGTCAACTTAATCAGTACAAAATCTAAAAATACAGTGATGACTGATTGTGGACAACATGTTGTTGAGATTAATGGAGAAAATGAGATGTAAATGTTTGATTTCGTGAAAATAAGGTTGTAGAGGGGGAATTTGTCAATTGAATGGTGGTGGTTACAACCTTAGAAGTGGTCAGAAACGTCATATTCATTAACCTGAAAGTGCCTACTTGATCAGCTAAAATTGTCGAAAAAGAAGATGCACAGTAGCCGAACAACATCGTTTAGGCTAAAGCCTACAAATTAGAGTTTTTAATTTTGAATTTGAAAAACTTCAATTTAATCCTTATTCTTTCAATTTCTTTTATTTTCACCCGTAATTTCCTCTTAAACTCCTAATTTCATGCAATTTCACCCCTACCAAACTCAATTGTCAGCCTAGAATTTGAGCGTCTTTTACAACTTAGTCCTTAGTTTTTTATTTTGTTCAATAGGACCCCAATTTTCTTTAATTTAGCCCCTGATTTCAACGATTTCAAACCTTAAAGTCTTGCGCTTCTTACAAGTTGGTCCTTATTTTTTAATTTCCTCAATCAAGTTTCTAATTGCCCATTAAACTTCAATATTTATGCAATTAAGCCCCTGATTTGACCAAATTAACTCTTAAAATTTGCAGTTCGACCCCTAGACTTTAATTTCTTCCAATTAAAGCCTAAATTGACTTCAAGAAATAATTTTGCTAGTAATTAATCCATCAATAAATTCAACTAAACCTTGAAAAATTTCAATTGAATCTTTAAACATTCAATTTTGAATTTTCCTCCTCAAAATTGATATTTTTTTTCCAATAGGGTCTTCATTAGTTGAAAATATGGTGTCAAATTTTCCAATCTTGTATATTTTGATCCTCTTCAACCAGTCTTTGGCAATTTCCTAGGCGTTCTGATATGTTCTTCTCAACTAATATGTTTTTTTTTTGTTTTTTTTCTTCCAATATTTTTTTTATTTTTTTGTATTTTCTCTTTTCCCTTATTTTTTGATATTTTCGTTTATGTGGGGCCTCAAAAAATGGGTAACAATATATACCCCTCTTTACAATACTTACGGAGGAAAAACTTGTTATGTGCTTTGCGTAATAAGTTTGTACAAACAAACATAATGTTCTTCTAAAACTAATCATCTCAAAGCTTTTAATTTGGTTGACCTGAAACTCTGTCTTCGCATTAATCCCCTTCAATTAAAACTATGATCAAACAGTTTACAACTCAATTAACCTGAAATCTCAATTTGGTGATTCCCTTTAATCAGAATCAAAATATTGTCTTCGACTCGGTTAACCTGAAATATTAATTTAGAGACCCCTTTTAACCAGAAGCTTGGTCTTTATCTTTATCTCGGTCAACCTAAGATCCCAATCCAACAATCCCCTTTAACCAAAACCAAAATGTTGCCTTCAACTTGGTTAACCTAAAATCTCAATCTAGAAAACTCCTTTAACTCGAACCTTGGTCTTTGACTTTAGCTCAGTCAACCTGAGATCCCAATCCAACGATCCCCTTCAACCAGAACCAAAATATTACCTTTTTTCCAGCTCAGCTGACTTGAAACCCTAGATCTCAATGATCCCTTTCAACTAAAGCTTTTCAAAGACTCATTTTTTATTAGTCTTTTAACTCGTGTAAGTCCGATTTCAAGAATTTTTGTGTAAAATAAAACTTGTGCAATGTTTTGGGGTTCAATGTATATATTATTACCTAGTTTGGAAACATAGGTCTCACCCTTTCTTTGGTTTCCTATGAACTCTTTTTTTTTGTGTGAGCTCATTCTTGAGTCAGGATCCATTTCTTATGCTGCCTTTCTTACCCATCACATTCTTGGGAGGAAGTCTCTAGCTTTTGTTTCTTGTGGGGCCCTTTCTTACTCCACTGAATATGTGTTTTGACACTGCTTTCTATAATTATTTTATCAATGCTTTAATTTCCTTTTCCATCGTAAGGGCTTTTTGGTTTTGTTTTAGTATAAAAAATCTTTTTCAAAAAGAAAATCTTTAAAAAACTTGGTTTTGTTCATGAGAATTGAAACTTCCAATGTATGCATCAAAATAGTTCCTTAAGCAATTCCCCTGAGGGATTGATCATATTTTTGAATGTGGGTTGCCTTTAGGCCAGGCTTTTACCATATGTGACTTGATGCAACCATATTATTTGATAGTTTTACTCATATTTACCTAGTATTTTGTTCATGTTTTATATATAAAATGCCTCAATAATCTTTGTTTTATGTTTTGAAGGAACTTTTGGATTTAATATTTAAAAAGGAGTAAATTAGACATAAAATTCAGACCATGTTCCAATTCATGTCGAATATTGACATATTTGACCTATGTTCGGTGTTTTATGCAGAACTTGAGTTGTAGAGGTCACAATGAAGTGATTCTAGTTGCATTAGAAAGATAACATCCACACATTTCTATAAATTTATGGAAAGGAAAAATAAAAAATAAAGGGCATGGAAATCACTACCTTCAAAGACAAGTCTTAAATTCTGCCAGTTTTGACATTCGGTCATTCCGACTTGAATATCTTGAGTTAAAGAAGTCATTTTGATGAAAACTCAATTTTTTTGGATTCCTGACTCAAATACCTATCAACCTACCAAATTGAAGCAGAAAAAGAGCTCATATGAAAGAGATATGATTTTGTTAAGACAACCTATAAATTCTGCCAACAAACAGGTTTTGTGAAGAAACAAGTCCAACTTACTTCCAAAGCATCCAAACCAACATGACAAATGTTTCTTCATATGAAAAAGGTATTTATTTGGGCAAATTAACTTCTCTAAGTCCAAAGTCAAAGCTTGAAGATTTTATGCAAGACTATTTTTTTCTCTTTTTAGGAAAATAATTATTGTACTATTTAAATGTAGATTGTCTACTTTGGAATGGATTATTTTTAATTTTTGGAGGATACAAACGGATTAGAGGGATGTGGGGATTTGAGTTTCCTATGAAATAAAAAGAAAGAGAAGGAGGCAGCCAGAAAGAAGAAGAAAACTCTCACCCTTTTCTCTTAAACCCGAAATTATGTTTTCATCTTTTCTCTTCCTTATTTTTTTAATAGACATGCAAGGCTAAGTTATTTTTCTTGGTTGAAAGAATACAGAAACCTTCGGATTTCAAAAACTATGAGATCTATTCTATCATTTCTTTTCAGTTTATATGATGAGTATGAATGTTTTCCTATACTTATTTACTATGATTGTTTAGTTTGATTGTTAGAGCGGACTCTAAGTTATTAGACTTATCTCTTCAATCACATCAGAAGTTTGTATGTTTTATATTATGTTTTAAAATAAAGTATATCGACTAAAAACTTGTGACCAGATCTAAAGATCATTTTTAGGTGTAACAACCCAACTTACTTGTTTACATATTTGTTTATCTTTTGTTCTTATTGTGTTTACAAATTTTGTTCCATCTTTTGTTTATCAGGGGTGTCAAGGGACATGCCGAACACCTACCCTTCCAACTAAGTCCAACGTGAGGACTTTTAATTGACGATGCGTTCCGTCGTCAGCAAGCGGTGGCCGACAACGGCCCTTTTCCCTAAATATCTTGGGAAGCTCTCTCTCTGTGTGTGTGTGTGTGTGTGTGTGTGTGTGTGTGTGTGTGTGTGTGTGTGTGTGTGTGTGTGTGTGTGTCTGTCAGGGGGTTTACACTAGTAGACTTGGGGTTTACAGTTAATTTTAGTCATCAAGACTTCTGAGATGACAGTAGTAAGATTTTCTCTATGTTGCTATGTTTTTCTA
>Ga0307515_10014278_pt1 | contig 14747 bp, 5 predicted proteins | sample 17_EM_MG_FD_194513 | JGI IMG/M metagenome (GOLD analysis project Ga0307515, IMG submission 194513) | Populus trichocarpa ectomycorrhiza microbial communities from riparian zone in the Pacific Northwest, United States - 17_EM | ecosystem: Host-associated > Plants > Roots > Unclassified | place... | reverse complement strand
CTTAGCGGAATATATAGGGTATAAAAATATTATTAGAATAGCAATAACTTACCTTCCCTTTATAACCGCGATAATAACTAAAACCTCTTTCTCTTCCTTATATCTAGTGTGTTCTAGATATATTATATATTTAGGCTTCGCAAGTTTAATAGGCTATATCTTACAGGCAATAGCACCTAAGTATTACGCAGAGGAGACTAGCGCGGGGGTAGGCTTAAAGAGAGTCGCGGTTATATAGCGGATACGGTAGCAACTAATATAGCTTAACTGGTAGTAGCGGTAGATATAGCAGCATTAAACAGGGAGTTAATTAATAAAGTTTAACTCTGTCTCGGCGTTAGATTAATACTAGAAATCCTAAATATCGCATCTATACCCTATAAAGAAGGGTATAGTATATGATTATATTTAAGACCGGCTGCACGCAGCTCCTACTATAGACCTTTAGATAGTAGATCTGCGTGCTCCCATTTGTCTATGCAGCCATTAAGGTATTTACGTATAGTAATTAGGTGGAATTAATATGCTATTTAATATAGCATAGTATATAGAATAGTAATAGTGTAATATGTTAGAAATAGAGCAGATCTACTAATGGCTATAGGTACTGCTAATGTTTAAGCCTACGTCTAAAGTCTCTTAAGGATATAATTCTTTTTAGCATCTAGATTTGCCCCCTTCTTATTATATATTTTACGTTCGGGCGTTCTTAACTAAAGGGAGTTATTGCAGTAACTATAGTAGAAGCCTTTATCGGTATTAGCAGCAATTAAAGCGTTAGGCTCGGCGAAATACTTATATAGTGTTTCCTTAATACACTCGTAATTATTATATAGCTAGAAAAACTTATCTCTTATCTCTATACGCTTCTGCTTATCTTCCTTTTTACCTCCCTACTTTAACTAGATGGTGTTACTGGTTAATAAGTCATCTAAGTTTATAGAATTAACTAACGGTAATTAGGATCCGCGTAATGGTAATAGCTAAGAGGTAAAAGAGGGGGGGGATAATAGTGCGTAAGACTGTTGCTATCGGCGAGAATTTAAACGGTATACTACCTTTGGCTTTAGCTATAGGAGTAGGTCTCGTTTACTAAAGCACTAGTATTTAAATAAAAAGATTACTTTAGCCCTTCTACTATCGCAACTAGCTTAACCACCACGCTATAGAAGAAAAGAGAAATATTATTTAGGTGCCGGTATTATATATATAACCACTCTACGGATATCTAGAAGATTAACACTAATCCTAATAGCCTCTATGGCAAAAATAATTTAAATCTTAAAAGATTCTGCTAGTTTCCTAAACTTATCTAGTATTGACTTCTTGCTAAATAATGAGGTTATTTAATGGAATACGGCCATAATTAAGCGGGTGATATTTTTAGTATATTAAGCTAGATATAGCTACTATAGGTACTTAGATATGCTTCTATACGCCTTTATAGCTTAAACTCTAGTATTAAAGAATATAATAGTCTTTAGAATCTTATGCGGAGTAGCTAAGCGGCTCCCTCCCTAAAAGACGGTAGGATTAATATATATTTTAATAGTTAGAGGATTAACAGCCTCATTAAGAAGGAAGCGGAGCGAGGTATATTTAGTAATTATATCCTTTAATATCTAGCTAAGATAAAAGATAAGCTCTCTATAGGAAATAGAAGTCTGCTTAAGGTATATATTAGTGTTATTAAAGCCTAAGGACTTCTTTACCGTTTCTAACGTTTTTAGATTAAAAGTTATAGAATAGGTAAACCATGGAACCGAGCTTCCAATTAGATTGCGCATATAGCGTAGCTACACATACTTAGGGTGAAACTTCTTGCCCTATTATATAACAAGATAAGCTTTATTAACAGTAACCAAGGTTAATTACTTCTTAAACTTAGGGTCTTTAAGTAGATCTTAGAAAGATGGTATACTAGCAAGCTTAGGACTAATAAAGATATAAGTATATAGGCCGGCTCTTACATTTTTAAGCGCTTTATCTATATCCTTAACGTCGGCGTTAAGGAGCAGCGCATTACCACTAATCTAATTAACCTTTTAAACTTACTCTTTTGCAATCTTGTTTAGAGGAAGAAATATTAACAATATAGTATTTTTATAAAGGATTGAAATTACTTACATAATAAGGCTTTTACTAAAGCCGGTTTATATAATAAGGATAATATTAATGCGATTATAGATTAGCCTTTAAATACAGGTTACCTACTTATTTTTTTTATAGAATTCGTCGCTGTATAGCAGTAATATAGTACCCTAAATTACGTTATCTCGTGCTTAAGTTATTGTGTTAGGCTTCTTCTTATCTTAGATTTTTCTCTAAGCTCTAGCTACTCGCATCTTTAGTATATCCTAACAGGCTAAGCTAGTAGAGAGTTAAGGTATATCCTAGCTGGCCAAGCTAGTAGAGAGTTAAGATATTTATAGATCTATCCGCAGTAACTAAGGAGCTTTGCCATCTACTACCAGTAACTAAAACGCCTTATTATCAGTGCGTTGCTTTTTAAAGACGTTTACTACACTAATAGTATTATCCACTACCTCGCTAGCAGTACGAGGATAGTTATATACTATACTAGGCGTATATCTAACTTTTAGCTTTCTTATTAAGGCCTTTAAGCGTTTCTTTATACTAAACGGTGGTATATAGCTTATTAGTAAATATAGAGTCAGTAGGGGGTTTATAGGTTAATATTTAGGTAGTATAGGTAGCGAAGGAGCAATAAAGTAGGTAATAAGGCACAGAATTAATCTAGATACAATATATTAGCTATTTAGGTGTTTATCTACTATAAATATTAATATAGGAGGTTAAACGTTAAGGATTAGTGATGGTTGATGGCTCTAGCTAAATATTTACTATTTTGGCGGTAATATTTAAGGCAAAACGTAGCGGTAACCACTGGGCCGTTCGCAATAATTTTAGTAGCGTTAGAATCGCCTTATAAAACTCTAGAATATAACGTTAGCCGATTGTCTATAAAGGCGTTAGTTTATTATTAATTAATAGCAGTAAAGTTTTAGGCGGAGCTTTAAAGGGGAGACCCGCTTATTTAAGGCGAAATGTAGTAGTAACCACCAGGCCGTTTGTAATAATTTTAGTAGTATTAGAATCGCCTTATAAAGTTCTAGAACATAACATTGGCCGATTGTTTATAAAGGTGTTAGTTCGTTATTAATTAATGGCTGAAAATTTAGTATAGCGCGCGAGTTTGTATAAGAATTATATATAAATTAGCGTGAGGGACTAATAAATTTCCGAACTGTGTACCAGACGACAATAATATAAGATGATTAATCTATTATATAAGCAGCTTATAATTAGCTGATCGTCTAGGACCGAGATAATATTATACTCTTCTCGCGCAAGCTAAAATTCTGTCTACGGGTGTTTGTTAAAATGTAATACTTTAATTGCTTGATTTATCTATTTAGGGAAGGCTAGTAGCTATATAATACAATATTAAGGGGGCTGGTACCCAGCCTCCTAACGCCACCAGAGGATCGATTCTTAATACTTCTACTTAAACTAATGGTGCAGATTGATAGCTCTTACTTAATCCTTGTAGGTAGATGAAAAATAACAAGGACTTCTTCCTTCTTTAGGCCTTATTAAACCTTAAAAAACTCTTTATAAGAAAATAGGGGAAAAGTGCCTAATAAAGTCCCTTCTAATAAGATAGACGTATTCGTTATACGGTTACCGCCTTTAGCTAAGCCAATAGCAATTTTCCATCCCTGGGATAATTGGTCTATTTAATAATTGCACTCGGCAGAATTCCATACTACTACCTAAATTTGGTAGATATTACTAATGCACCTCTACGTTATATGGGGTAGATCTATAAGGTAGGGTAATTGATATAGGAGTGTTTTAATATCAATATTTATGCGTTTTTAATCCCAATGCATTTCTGAAAGCAATGAACTTATCTTTTAGTAGGGCTTTAGTAAGCCCATCTACTACCTGTTTTTCCGTTAGAATGTACTATAGATCTACGTCCCCTTCGGCCTATCTTTCCCGTACGTAGTAGTATTGGATTAATATGTGTTTTGTCCTAGGGTGGAATTAAGGGTTCTTAGCTAGGGCTATAGCGCCTTAGTTGTCTCTATAGATAATAGTCGCTATTAGCTCTTCTTTTAATTTAAGTAGCTCTACTAGGAGGTTCCTAAGCTAGACGGCTTTCTTAGTAGCTTGTGTTTCTTCTATATATTCTACCTTATAGGAGAATAGTGTAATAACTAGTTGCCTTTTTAATGACTAGCTAATTGCTCCGCTTCTAATATTAAAGATATAACCTGCAATAGACCGTTTAGTTACAATATCTCCCACCTAGTTTAAGTTAGTATATTTAACTAGTTCTTCTAAGGAACCAAAGTAGTTTAGTTCTAGGGTAATAGTGCCTTAAAGGTATCGGAAGATTTGTTTTACCGCTTTGGTATAGGGTTCTCCTAAGTTAGTTATATAGCGGCTATAGGCTAATACCGCGTATACAATATCTGGTCTAGTTCCTAGTATAGCGTATATTAGTAACCCGATTGCCCTAGCGTACCAATTCCGGTCTATTTCTATAGCTATAAAGCCTTCCTTAGAGGGTTCTAGTTTATTAATATCTATAGGAGTTACTACTAGTTTACACTCCCACATATTAAATTCCCGTAGTACTTTTTTAATGTACCCCTTTTAGTAAAGCCAAAGGGAGCGGGTTGGTCGGTCTCTGCGTACTAATATCCCTAGGTAGTAGGTATAAGGCCCTAGGTTAGTTATCTAGAAGCGTTTACTAAGGGCGTTTTTAATTTTTTGTATTTCGCTTTTATTGGGGCCTACTATTAGTAGGTCGTCCACGTAGACTACTAAGTAGATATAACCTTTGGCGAATACGCCGAGGTTAAATAAGAGAGGTAAAAAGCCTAAACCTTTTAGGAAGAGGGTAAGAGTGCAATACTAGATTCGTGGTAATTGTTTAAGTCCGTAAAGTGCCTTATTTAGTTAATAAACTCTTTTTATCCTGTTTTCTAGCCCTATTAGTTGCTTAACGTATATTTCTTTATTAATTGCTCTATAAAGGAAGGCTGTTTTAATATCTATTTGTTTAATTTTAAGGTTAAGGGCTATAGCAATAGCGAAAATTATTTTATAGCATATTGGTTTAACTACTAATATAAATATCTCGTTATAGTTAACGCCTTCTTATTATTTAAAACCGCGTATAACCTAGCGGGCTTTATACCGTAGTATTTTACTATTTAATTCTCTTTTAAGTTTATAAACCTATTTCCCTTATAGGACCCGTCTATTTAGGGAAGGGTCGACTAGGGTCTACGTAATATTATTAAGTAGGGACTTGTTTTTGTCTTTTATGGCTACAAACTATTGTTTCCAAGAGATATCGGCACTGGCTTATAATAGTGTTTTTGGTTTAAAGGGCTTAGTTACAGCTTTTACTGCTTTTAGGAGCGCTGTAATAAACATATACCTCCTTATTAAGTCTTCTAAGTATTAGCCTTTAGTTACTCTTATTAATATTCGCAGCTTAGGGTGGTTTTAAAATGTCTTGTTGGGTACTAAGTCTACATTCTCTGTTTTAGAAGGTAGTTCCTTATTATTAGAGTTAACATTAATTTAGTTTAACGATTTACCCATATTTTACAGGTCCGTTTCATTATTTCTTTCTAGCGTCCTACTGCTAGTAGCAGTTAAGGAGCTTGTGGAAGTGCCACGCCTCCTTCCAGATAGTGTCTTACTAGTATTTTCCCCTTTAAAGGTTTTGGAAGATTTAAGATTCTATAACTAGGCTAGTAACTCATTATCTACTAGGTTTCTATTTTCCCTATTAATAGGGTATAAATCTTCTATATAAGGCACTCTTAGTTATTTTAGAGCCCTGCTAGGACCTATAGGGTCTTTAGCTAGTTATTTATTTAACTATTTTTATATCTCCCCTTTAGTATTTAGGGCACCTAAATAAGGTCTTTTTTCTATAAATATAACATTTGCGGAGCGAGTAATTATACTATTTTTTATTAGGACATAGTAGTTCTGGCTTTCTTTAAAGCTAAGGAGTTTATACGGCATTGTTTTTATATTAGCAAGTTTTTGCCTTTTCTTTCCTAGTTTTAGTACTAGGTAGTTACATCCTAGTACTTAGATAAAGGATAAATCTAGCTTCTTACTATATTAGGCTTTGTAAGGTGTTTTGCTAATATAAGCGCTAAGGCTACGGTTACGGATTTTTACAATAGAGATAAGAATTTCCGGCCACCATTTCTTATATAGGTTTGCGTTTAGCAGCATAGGGTGGAGTTTATCCATAAGAATTCTGTTTAAGCGTTCAGCGGCTCCATTCCATTAGTGCTGCTCTATAGCTATAACTTTAATATTAATTCCTTTATCTATATAGAAGGTGCAGAATTTATCTAACTGGTTTTCTCCTCCCTAGTTAAGTCTAACGCGTTAATAGCGGTGTTTAGGTTAGGAGTATTTTTCTATAAAGCGTTAGAAGCAATAGAAGAACTCACTTTTCTTAGCAATAGGGTAAGCTTTAGCTATCTACGTGTAGTTGTTAAGAAACGTAACCTAGTATCGGCTTTAGTTATAGCCTATAATAGGAAAAAAACCGGCAATATTAGTATGGATAAATTTAAGTAAGTAGGTTCCTGGTTTAAACTTCTTTTTATATAGCTTCTCTTTTATTTATCCTTAGATATATAGAATACATATATAGTTATTTAGGGGTAGGCCCATTCCGGTTAACATTATTTTAAGCCTTTATAGATTTTGCTCCCCTAGGTAACCCATTCTTTTATACCAGATTTTATGCTATATAGTAGTAACTATGTAGGCAGTTAGTTCTAGGGGTAGTTTTAATTGTTAAATATCGAAAGCGTATAGGCCATAGAGTAAAAATGCTTTAAATTTTGTTCCTTTTATGGTAATAGTTATATCGTCGTTATTAAACCCTATTTTTACTCCTTTTGCCTATAGCTTTAATATAGAGATTAGATTAACACCCCCTTCTAGGATATAGAGAGTGTTATATAGGTATAGGTCTACGTTTTTGTTATTAATAAGGCAGGACAGTTTTATAGTGCTAATTGCTTCTAGTGTTGCCCATGCTCCTATAAAGCCCTTAAGTGGTCTACTAGTATAGCTTTATAGTTCTATAAAGTCTTCTTTTTAGTAGCTAGAGTGGTAGGAGCAGCTAGAGTTAAGGAAGAAAGTTATTATAAGGTTTATATCTGTATCGGCTGCTATAAGGTAAATGGCTTCTATGCTATCTAATATAGAGTAGCTTAGTCCTGCTATTAGTTCAATTTTATTTTCTTTTATTAATTCGTTACCCTTAGGTTTCTTATTTTCCTTACTATAGAAGTTACTTTATTTCCTCCTTCTTTCCTTATACTTTTCCTTACGGTGCTTTCTTCTAAGGTCTAGGTATAGTTTCTAATATTTGTCCTTTATATAGTAAAGTTTATAGCAGTGCTCGTAACCCTTTACTTTTTGGGTATTTTAGGAGATTGCTAGTAGGGCAGTCTTATTATCTTCCCATCCCTTTATATTCTATTCTTCCCTTTCTACTGCTTATACAGCTTTATTAAACGTTATAGCTGCTTTTATAATCTTATTCTTTTCGTCTTATTCTAATAGGAGGTAGTATTTTTAGTGGAATAAGGTTAGGAATATATCGTAGTCTAGGCCGAGTCCCGTTAGGAATTTACTAACTAGGTATTAGCGACTTAGTCAATTAAGGCACAAGCACGGTAAGAGGGACGCGCAAGCCTATACGATTGGATTGTCTATAAACGAGAATCTAAAGCTAGAGAAAGGAAAGGAGAAGAAGAGCAGCGCTAGTTGAAGTAGGGTTCTTTTATAGGGTTCTCTAGTCACGTAACCGCGAAGTTCTGCCAAGTTCTGCCAACCAAGTTCTGCCAAGTTCTGCCAGTGCCGTAATATTACCCCCCCCTCCGCAAAAGCCTGCCCACAGGCTTTATAGTCCATATTATGCTTATAGGGCGTTCTTATCTTTATGTTCTTCTAGTAGCTTATCGTCTTTACTATACTAGCACTCCATCCACTTGTTTAGGTACTTTAGGGGTCCTGGTTTATTAGGGTAGCGGTTATAGAATTCTTAAAGCTTGTGGGGACTGCTAATAAAGTTCTATATAGGGTACTAGGTAGGATCTGGGTCATAGCCTTTCCAACTAATATAGTACTTTAGCGTTTTCCTTACTAGTTTATAGGCTAGTACTTCTTTAATTTCCCATTCATTATCGCCATTAACTTAAATTGGTAGGGGAGGTTCGTTCTTTTGTCTAGGTAATAGGTTGTTTACAGCTTTCCGTAGCTTATCCGGTAAAAAAATGGGGTAAACCTTAATTAAATCCGGGAGCTTTACTTTGTACGAGTTACCTATCTTCTTAAGGACCTTATATGGTCCCGCTATCTAATAGTCTAGCTTACGGCTCAGCCGTTCCGTCTTCTAGTTCTTTATTATAACCTAGACTATATCGCCTACGGTAAAGTCGGGTTCCCGCCTATACTTATTTGCCTACTATTCTATTAATTTCTAGGCCTTTTCTAGATTTATATAAGCTACCGTCTAGGCTTTCTCTAAGCGCTTAGCGTACTGCTAGGCTTCCTTATAAGATAGTTTCTCGCGTATAGTTCGTAGTTCTTCTAGTTTATCCCAGTTAAAGCTTATTTAGGGTAAATACCCTATTTCTAGTTGGATAGGTGCAAATCCCGTAGAGTTATAGGGTAGGGTCGCCTGGGCGTAGTCTATTAGGGGTAGCAGTTTACCTTAGTTATCCTAAAAGTAGTTAATAAAAGGCCGGAGTCTCTAATCTAAATATTAATTTATAATCTCCGTCTAGTCGTCTGTCTAGGGGTAGTATGCTATAAAGAGCTTTAGCCTAATACCTAGGATCCAGGTAAACTCGTTCTAGAAAGCCAATATAAATTGCGGGCTATAATCGGATATAATAGTATCTAGTAGTCCGTAAATGCGGTAGACGTAATAGATATATAGTTAGGCCGCCTCCTTAGCGTTAATATTCTTATAATAGGGAATTAAGAATAGGCGCTTACCAAAGCGGTTAACTAGAATTATAACCATATTATATCTGTTACGGTTTATAAGTAGCTTATAAAAGTCTATAGAGATATACTGCTAGGGGCAGTCAGGTATTAGGAGAGGTTTTAATAGTCCTAGGGTCTTATCTCGTGGAATTATAGACCTATGGTAGTTGTTGCAGTTCCGTACGTAACAGTTAATATCTATAACTATTCCGGGCCAGTAGTAACGGTCACCAATAATCTTACGGGTCTTATTTTTTCTAGGGTAGGCCGTAGAGACCTAGGTATGTACTTTGGTAATAAGCCGAGTTTGTAAGTTTCATTTCTTTACTACTACTAGCCGTTCCTAGTGCTTAAGCAGTCCATTTTTAAGGGACCATAGGCTAGTAATATCCTTTGCCTTTTCGCGGTACTCCTGTAGAGAAGGGTCTGTACGGTTTACTTATAGTAGTTTATTAATAAGGTCGAATTCCGTAGGGTTAATAGGACATATCTTGGCGCTCGGAGATTTAGTACCTAGTTCTTCCTATATCTAAGGGTTAAGGTGCTTTGGTTGTAGTAGCATCTAAGTCCGTAATAAGATCTTTACAGCCATCTAGTTATTTAGGTCCTATTTACGTCTTATAAAAGCATCCGCACGGTTAGTGGCGCCTAGCCTATATATAATTAGGAAGTTAAACTAGGATAGGATATCTACCTAGCGCGCTTGCCGGGCCGTAAGGGCCTTAGTTATTATAAAGTATTCTAGGGCCTTATGATCCGAAACTACCTAGATAGGCTTAGGGGTCCCTTTTAGCTGTGCTCGCTAGTGCTAAAAGCTAGAGATAATAGCCAACATTTCTTTATCATGGATTGGGTAGTTTAGCTTAGCATCTATTATAGTCTTTAAGTAGTAAGTAATAGGGTGCTATTCTCCGTCTATCTGCTTCTAGGAATAAACGCTAGCAATAACACTATCTAAGGCATCCGTTTCTAGCATTAAGGGCCGTTTTAGGTTAAAGTAGGCGAGTAAAGGAGCGGAGACTAGTCGTTTCTTAAATTTATTAAAAGCCTGCTTATATGCGATGTTAAAGTAAAAGGGCTGGTCCTTTATGGTAAGGCGGCTAAGGGGCTAAGCAATCCTGCTATAGTTTTTAATAAAGCGTCGGTAGAAGTTACAGAAGCCTAAGAATAACTATATCCCTTTTACGGTCCGTAGTAGTTTCCACTAATTAATTACAGCCGTCTTTTCCGGGTCTACCTTAATTCTATTTATACTAATAATAAACCCTAGGTACTTTATACGCTTTATATTAAATTCTAACTTTTTAATATTAGCCTGGAGGCTAGCCTTATAGAGCCGTTATAGGACCTTACAGACGTGCTCCTTGTGTTTTAACTCGTTCTTAAAGTAAATTATAATATTATTTAGGTAGGCTGTGCAGAAGTTATTAAGGTAGTTAAAGAGTACATCGTTTATATATCGTTAGTACATAGCTAGTCCGTTAGTTAGTCTAAAAGGAAATACTTTATACTTATACGATCTATATTAAATCCGAAATATAGTAAGATCTATAAATCTAAGGTTTATTCTAATTCGGTAAAAAGCCTAATGGATATCGAGCTTTATAAATATCTTAGCTCTATTTATTTAGGCCAGTGTCTTATTAAATAGGGGTAGCGGATAACGGTCTTTATGGGTTATATTATTAAGCTTATAGTAATTAATGCAGAAACGGAGTCCTCTATTTAGCTTTTTTGTATAAAAAAATAGGGGAGGTAAAAGGGGCCTAGCTAGGCTTAATAAACCCCTTTACTAGGTTATTAACAAGGTACTGCTTAGTGGCCTATAATTCGGCAATAGATTGTTTACGGAGGGGGGTATAGCTAAGGGCGTTTTCCTTATCTGACTTAATCTCAATCTTATAGTTATACGGTTAGTGCGGTGGAAGTATATTAGATACTACCTTAGAGAATACGTCTTTAAACTTCCGATATTAATAGGGTAGTTTCTGTTCTACCAGCTCCTCGTTTATAAGCTCGCTTTCCTATCCGCTAAGCTCGCTTTCCTTTTCCTTAAGTATTTAGTTAATTTTGTATAAGCTAGTTGTAAAAGCAATAGTATTAGGCTAGACTAAGTTCCGGTAGAATCCTACGGCACTAATATAGCAGATATTAACTAGTGGGAGGTCCGTAGGTTTTCTTACAGCTATTTACCGGACCATATTTTGCAATCTAGGGTTTATAATCTTTCTTAGCTCCTATTCTATCTTCCGCAAGTTATCCCTTTAATCTATTAGTTTAGTATAGTGTCTAACATTTCTTGCTATTCTTTATGGCTGCCTAGGGCCTAAGCTCTCTATAGGGGGCTTTTCTAGGTTACTACTAACTTCCTAGGTTTTTAATGCAGGTAGCGTAATATAGGTAGTCTGGGGGCGGCGTAGTATACAGATCCGTTATAGATTAAGCTATATATCTTTCTTAAAGGCCTAGTCCCTACGTATAGCATCGGCCTAGTAAATAGTATTAATCTAGGGCCGTATAAGGTTTTCTATTATAATGCTAATTTCTTTTATAAAGGAAGGAGTTAGGGGTAGGGTTTTGGGCTAGATAAGCCGTCTACTCCGTACGTTAAGCTATAAGCCTAAATAGGCTAGCCATTTTCTTCCTAAGATTATATTATGGCTTCCTAGGTCCGTAATAAGGAAGGGGATGTTATACTGCCTTTGTCCGTTAACGCGAAGGTAAATCCGCAAGATAGTCTTAATAGGTGGACCTATCCGTTTGTTATACCCGCGAATAGGAATAAGTTTAAGCAGTTCTTTAAGGGGTACATTTAAAAAGTTAGCTAGCTTTACGGCATACTAGGTGTCTATTAAGGCAAAGGTATTTACTTTAGAGTTAGCTAAAGTAGAGGTTAAAACTTAATATCTATTGCGGAATAAAGTATAAGGGATAGTGCAGCTTCTTCTACTAACTAGCCGACCTAGATTAACATGTAATATATTAATCCCTTTTAACCCTAGAGAGAAGTCTTCCTCTAGGGTTCCTTTTTTTCTAACTCTATACTATCCTCCTAAATTAACAGGACCTTGTTTATCTTTGCCTTTATTAGGCAGTTCCTTATAGGGTAGCCTAGTTAACCGCATAAGAAGCAAGCTCCTTAATCGCTGAGGGCCTATATATAGGGGTCGCTGTATATAGGCCGGGTGTACACCGGACCCGTAGCAGGGGTAGCTGTGGGGCTAGCTGCTAGGTTAACTGTTGGGGTTACTAATTATGCTGGGGCACTACGGGCCGTTCTCGTAATATTTGCGGTCTGGTTTACAAGGTTTCTAGTTTTCAGCCAATTAGCGCGTGCCTTAATTTAATAGAGGCCTTAGTTAATAGCTAGGCAATAATCCGTAAGTTCCTTTAACGTCTATACTATAGTATAAGCTAGCAATACGGCCCGCTATAGGTTTAGGGTAAGCTTATTAAAGAGGTCTAGTAGCAGGTCTTTCTAGGAGATTTAGGCCTGCCCGGCTAGGTGTAAAAAGCGGGTCTAAAAGGCCGAGAAGGTCTCCGTTGTTTTTATGTTTAGGCTTTTATAGCTAAGGCGGGCGTTCTATACTTTAAAAGGGTCTTTATAAATAGAAGATAAGTGTTTAATTATTTCTTCTTTAGAGATGAAGGGGTTTGCTAAGTCTTTAGTATATTACGGGCGTAAATGCGTCTAGGCGTCTCCACTAGTACGGCTAAAGACGTAGGCCATCTTAGCTTAGGGGGTAGGAAAGTAGTCAGCATTAACTTTAAGCTTGTCCCGTAATTAAAGCTTCCAGTTATTAAATATTGGGTTTGTTCCATCTATAAGTAGCGGGGGATCCGCGACCTTTACTAACCGCTTTAGTACTATATAGGTCTTAGTAGATCTACTAAGGCGCTGGGATAGGGCCTAAAGGACTATAGCGAGTCTTTGGTTGTTTAATAATGACTTATTATTAGATATAGGGGTATCTCTGGCTTTGAGCAGCTCTCGTAGTCGTTTAATTTTGGTATTGGCTGCCGTAAGCTCCGCCTAGGGGGTTAAAACGTTAATTATTTCTTTATCTAAAGTATTTAAGGGTCCTACAGCTGCTTTGCCTACTGCTGTGTTTTATAGCATGGTGGTAGGGGTATTAGGTAATTCTAGGTAATTTCTTTAGGGGTTCTAGTCTATGCGTGTTTTGTAGGTCTTTTTCTTAGGGTTCTATTCTATTCCTTATGGTCCTAGTAATGTCCTTAGGGTCCTATTCTATATCCTGTCCTATTTATAGTCTTGTAGATATATTTAAGTTCCTTCTTAGGAAGAAAGGGTAGTTTAAGCTTTAGATAATATTAGTGACTTAGTTAATTAATGTTACGGACACTTTAAGTACGATGTTACGACTACTTAGAGAGGAGTCGGAAGAAGCTAGTTAGTTAATACAAGCACGGTCTAGGATGGAGCCGGTAGAACCATGTGACGAGGAATGGTAACTAAGTCATGTAATGTGATCTGTATGATCTGTATAATCTATATAATCTATAACAAAGTAGATAGAGCACACGTACATTACGTATAAGAAGGATTTCTTAGGAGTACGGTCGTGTATTTAAAGGACTATAGTCCCTACCTAGATAGTTCTTTCCTTATAGTGATTCTTAGAATATAATTGGAGTTAATTTATTAGGCAACCACTCCACCAGTTATTATTACGTTGTTAACTTTACGCATTACCTACACACCTAGCCCATTAACAGGACCCACCGTAGTACTTGCTATAAGGTTCCGTTACACAATTACTACCTAGTTACGGTATCAAAAGTCAAATAACATACCACTAAAAGCAGCCACCACGACGCCATTAACGGCGGCAACTACTTTAAGGTCAGAAGGTGACACTAGTATAGCAGATACTAACTTACAACAACCTATGACGGTCGGACAACTATAGGAAATAGTTGACTAGTTAATAGAAAATAATACGGCACTTAAATAAAGGATTAATGGGATAGGAGCAGTAAAGGTTAAGTTACTATCAATTAAAAGATTCTTAGGAGAGAGATTAAAGCTTAAAGGATTCCTTATATAAATGCACTTTAAGGTTACGTAAGAGGGAGTAAAGCTGGTAATACCTATAGATTAAATAGCGTATATAGGATTATTCTTATTAAGAAGAGCACTTAAATAGTTTAAGTCTTACCTTATAGAGATACAAGCAAATAGAATAACAACGACAAACTAAGAAGTACGGTTTATGTTCTTAAGCTGGAATGGATTTATAGAGTAACTTATATAGATGTTTAGAGATCTAGAGGCAACAACTACGGCGGAAAGAAAGCTTTAAGATATTACGTAACAAACCTTAGCTATTAAATATATAACGTAGTTCCAAACGCTAGTAATATAAGTTAAGTGGAATAATAGGGCGCTTATGGCATAGTATAAACAGGGACTTAAGGCTAAAGTCTAGAATGCAATTATTCTAATGGAAGATGCGGATATCTTAAGGGAACTAATAGATTAAGTAATAAAGATTGATAATAGGATCTACTAAAGGGAATAGACTAAGAGAGGTTAGGATAGAGTTCTATAGTTATATAAGGCGTAGAGTACGCATTAACTAAAGCTAAGTTAGAAACTATGGTATGGCGTAGAGCTAATAAACCTAAGTGGTACTAAAGAA
>Ga0307515_10014276_pt1 | contig 14748 bp, 14 predicted proteins | sample 17_EM_MG_FD_194513 | JGI IMG/M metagenome (GOLD analysis project Ga0307515, IMG submission 194513) | Populus trichocarpa ectomycorrhiza microbial communities from riparian zone in the Pacific Northwest, United States - 17_EM | ecosystem: Host-associated > Plants > Roots > Unclassified | place... | reverse complement strand
CTCCGTCTGTTCCCAATAACATCCGCCATGAGTTGTCTGATACAAATCAATCCTTGAGTCAAGAAAGGCGAAGTTTCTAAACGTACAACTTGGAGGATCCATCTCCGGGGGCAAGGGCAAGATAGCGGAAAGCGCGTTTTCAGCGCGCCTCACGGCGAAGCAACACGAGGCGGATTGTATTGGCTGTGACCCGAAACCACGTGAGTGGGACACGGGGACGGTGACCGTTTACATGTGAACAGTGAACGTCCCAGTTTTTCAAGCATGGTGGACCGAACAATTTGGGTCGTCCAATTGCTGAGAGATGGGTGTAGCCTCTTTGTTGGGGGCTATCGCCCCCGGGGTGTGAAGAAGTCCATTATCCCTGTGAAAATGTTTCTGTAGACTTTGAGGGAGAGCTCGGTGTTTCCTGACTCACGTACCACCGTGAAAGGAAGTCCGGACGTGTTCGTGGGTTGTCTCGGGTGATTGAATATTGAAAGAGAGGCCTAGCAGCAGAAATCCACTTGCGGGGTGACCGTTGTCGCTGTCAGTGTCATAGTCGAATTCATCGTACGGTCATGTGATCAACGCGACCTTCGTCTCCCCACCACTGTCAGTGCCACCAACTGCCCAGATCAGGATCATAGTGGACCAAATAAATGACGCTTCAGCTTCCCGGACGTCTCAAAGGACTTCGGGGTTATTGGTCCAAAACCAGGTTTTCTTTCCGTGCTGTCCACTCCTGACACTAGGGGGGACAGCTACGACCGGTAGTGCGTACAACACGCCCATCAATCGGAGCCCAGGAATCCGTACTTCAGACCCCCAGTATAAACTGGAGCGATGGAACGTCACGGCCCTACGCCTGGGCCCTGTTGTGGGGCCACTCTATACATCTCGCCCGACTCGTTCAGTGGCGTGAAAGAGGCGCTAGAAAGTTACCCCTGCCGAATGCCCAGGGGATCGGCGGTATGCCATTCCCGGATCCACCGTGCGGGTCAACGGAAGCGGGGTAATCATCGTGCAGCGACGATGAAGGTTCGCCTTCAATTGTATCCAGGCTCATAAATGATTAACCGGCGGCCTTCGACCGCGGACTTAAGGCTTTCTAGACTGTCTTCCGCCCGTGTGGTCTCCAAAAGGGTTGTCCGTGGGGCTGTGAATCGTTCGAGGGACCCGCGTGGGCCCCAGGCCGAGGGCTTCGCATTTCAGGAGATGGCTCCTCAGAGTCAACGCCGCAGCCGACGTGGCGCGTGCTTCGAGGCTAGATCAGAGTTCTCTCCCCAATACGATGCTGAGTGACGTCGCCGCGAGCGATTGTGAGCCGCGGAGGGCAGCGGCATAGTGGTTGATCAGGAGGGGCCGTACCCCAGATTCCTGAAGATTGAGCCGCAGACTTTCTCACCCTGGATAGAGTTCATAGATTACGTGCATTAAATCGCGTATGACGACAGGGGGTGTTGTCGCACTTGCACGAATTTTTGCACAGTGTTGGGCCCATACCGATCCCCTGATCGCTCTACGGCATCCCAATAAAGATTGTGGGGCGGGACCTGCAGGCATAATCACGCTCGCCTCCATTCTGGTGAACCGAAACCTACACCAGCGCCGATCGATACCGCTTCCCTCGAGCTCGATATGTCTCACCTCGTTTGAGTCAAGTGAATGGCGCCACTTCTGGGTGTAAGGCGATCATCATATGGAACCACAACAGGGAAGGGTGCACAGCCACAAACCGTTTCCCACACCGTTTTGATCTCCACTATCGTCCACAATGGATAGCGAAGGACAGGGGGAGGAGAGAACTGGCTCCCTCCCTGCTCTATTCCAACGACTGCCGACTCAGGGCGTTCCTCGTTGACACTGGTGGGATGTGTTTCACGGGCCGTTTTGATGTGGAAGGCCACGGGGGGGCGGGTAGGTAGTTATTGCCTCGGAACCCTCGGGTTTTACACGCCATTCTATTCTGATCCACGGATTCGATGGAAGTCCCCCTTGGACTCGACCGATTGTGTGTGTGGTTCCCCTGCATCGGTCACAGCCCTACCTGGCATGTTTTTCCCTCGTGCAAGGATATCTCACCCACAGGCATTATCAGCTGCGACACCCCAATATTATCTCTTTCCCTGTGCTCGGTTTTCCCCGGTGCAAGGTATGAAATTTCATTTGCAGGACGTAAATACTTAAGGTCATTGACTTTTTCAAGGTTCTTACCCTGTTTGTCCACCCATTTTCCCGTTCTTTCCCCTCCCCCTAAGCTCATTCGCATCCCGATTACTCCTTCCACCCCGCCTCCGTGCTCCAATTTTGGATCACCCCCTTATCTTATATTGATCTTGAGTCAGACACCACGTCAAGGTAGTTCGCCATACTTCCCTTCCTTGACCGGCCGTTTCCACGAGCAGTTGGAACATTCAGACGTTAGGAACCACGCGGGATCTCATGGCAAATATGGGTATTGATCGACCATACGTCCGCCAACTCACAGAACCATCGGGTGAGCCTTCTCGCCCCATCCCCTGTTGAACATTCTCTCTGGGTGAGGCCCTTACTTTGATGTTGCCTCCGCCCGGTGTCAGACCCTAATTTCCTCACCATATCTGTTCTTTGTTCCGGGTGGTCCACTGACTCACACTACGATTGATCGACGGACTAAACAGAGAAAGACCTACAAAGGACGCTCTCCATTCTTCACGAAACCCTCTCAAATGGTAAGTCTTTGATCGGAATAACGATGGGCCTGGTAGAGTGCCTCTATGCTCGGGACTGAACCGGAACTCAGATATGGTTCTCGCGGTTTCAACCGGGGGCTCCACAACGGCATTAAACACATACCTACGGCTACTCGTCGATGGATGTGCGGAGTCCGGTGCCCTGTTTGTTGCTGGGTCATCCTCTGGCTCACACGAGTTCGATGGTGTGGCGTTGTGGAGTCCTCCACGTGACGATTGGTTGCCTTGGTGCGTAACCCGTATTTTTTTTCCTCATCGCAGGACCCTTACCTTGGCTCGCTCAGGGAAGAGGAAGAGTTCCTGTCTCAGTTAAGGCAAGAAAAGAAAGACTGGATAACCCACCACGTAAGTGATCACTTTCCTGCCCCTGAAATACGAACTCTTTTGGAGCTCCAAGCATGAACACCGTAGGCAATACCCAGATACGAGGACTTGTACAAGTCTGCCTTCGGCGCGTGGGGGTACAACGCCAGTATAAACAACTGGCAGTTAAAAGCGATCGCTGTTCGACCAGAGTGCAGGCGGAGAGGTCTAGGAAGGGCGTTGATGGAAGCGGTTCAGCAGAAGGTAATGTTGCCTCAAAATACTCCTTTCTCGCGGGCTTGAAACTGCACCGTGTTCCGGGTACACCGGGAGGGTGACCACCGTGCAGGGGGTCCCCCTTCCCACGTCCGCACCCATCCCCTTTCCCAACCAGCCGGTCAAGTTAGATGACACCTAACACGTTCTCGTTCACCGTTGGTTGTTCACAGGCAACAGCAAGCAATCACAAGGTGGTGGTAGACTGTCACTCTCAGATTACGGTAAGAGTACCCTCGTTCGTCGTCGCTTCCCCAGCGTTGATCTAACAGATGTCTTCGACACTCACCCACCCTCCAACGCTATGTTTCGCCTCCGCCCCATCATCCATCTTGGCTCTGTTCCCCTGACAATGACAATGCTGTGCGGAACTACACCCGGCTCGCCTCCTCCGTACCTGTCCTCCTTTCCACGCGGTCACTCTCAACTTCCCACGAACGTCCACAACGCCATCCGCTGTTTGCCGTCTCAATTCGCCGTCCCGTTGGTGCTTGATGAAACCCCCGCAACGCGTCGGTGCCGCATCCTCCATAACGTGATGCGAAACTTCTTCCCTCCTCGAAAAATACATAAAAATGGAATTTGGTTCACGCCACTGTGATCAAATGGTCGCGTCATGCCGTCGCCATCCCATTCTCTGCGGATGTTCATGATGTTGATGTGGGCGGAACGTCAAACAGTTCTTTCACAAGATCGGCTTCCAGCATCAAAGTGTTAAGAATTTTTTCAGTCCAACGGAACCGGGTTTCACAATGTGGTGTATGGTGTGGGAGCCCGGAAAGCATATTAACGGGTATGATTGATTGGCTCGTTTGATGAGTGGGGTTCACCTGCAGGAACCCCTTTACCCCCCCTGTGACTTTCTCTTCTCCCTCTCATGATGCTTGTTCGGATTTGTCGTTTCGGTTATCGGTATGCTGCTCCTTTCTGTGCTTTTAATGTATTCTCTTGTTGCGGTGTCCTCTCTACGCGTCAGCTTCCACCTCCGCCGATCATGCCGGTCCGATCGAGTGAGTGGTTTCAATGAAGCAATGGACGTTGACGAAGCTTTGGCTCCCCTTTTCCTCTACGAGAAGGTGCCGAACATTGAAGACGTCTGACAGTAAGTTGACATCTGGGTACATGCTCTTGTCGATGCGATTTCCACTCAGCTTCAAGCTCAGTCGGAATTTCGATTATTCCTCGGGCCCTGGGATTTGGTCGCTCGAACCCGAAATGATTGGGGTGTCGTCGCGGTCTCACGTGGTCTACTCTTACTCTTTCACCTCTCCCACCTCTGTCATTCTCACCGGGGATTTTCCCAGAGTTTTCTTGGCCTCCGACCACGCCGCCTGGCGTGACATCGTTCTCATTTGTCACTTGTCCGACGCGACAAGACCTGGCGGCTACCTTACACCATCCCACGCCAATGTCCCATCCCTGAAGAAACACATGGGGAGGAAATTGGACTATCAGAACGTTCGAATCGCGAGCGCAGCCCTAGGAGAGGTACAGCCACTCCTTGAGAAAGACATGTGAGCACTCGTACTCCCGGACACCGTCGGCTCGGAGAGAGAACTCTGAGAAGAAAATCGACGCTCAGTCCAAAACGTGCCCTCTCGTAAGACAATGCGGTTCGCCTTCTCCGAGCCTCTTCGTGTCCCCTGTCTACTTCGTTTCTATGATCGGACCAACGGAACAGCCACTGTCGATCCACCCAAACCAATGCCATTGTCGTATAGTTCGCATCACGACATGAGTACCTTTCCCAAGGATCACTGGCTTACATCGCCGTTAGTCCAAACCAACGGCATCCACGCCACTCCGTCCCCATCTTACCCAATCTGGATCCTCCGAATTCCGAATTCGCGTGTATAGCGTGGTGCGTGCTCCTGCCTCCCCTTCTGTTTCCCTCGTTCATTTCAAAAGTCGAGTGGGTCTCTAATAGCCCTTCCTTCGCTCCTAGTTCCGGAATTGACCTGCTGCCCTGTCCATCTTTCACCCTGGTCCCCTTGGCGCGATGATGATCCCAGTGGTTTGGCGAATACAGACGGCATCCTCTGTCATTGTGGAGCTTAGAGTCTTTCTCGTAGGTGTTGATATTCAGTTGCGGTTACATGCGACGTGATGTTCGAATCTTCGTTGGTTTGTGGGTCATATCCGATTGGCCTGACAAAGACACCGATCCATACCCTTTCACATCGCTGACACGGCGTGGTCCATTGAATACAGCTCTGGTGAACACGAACGGTCCGGTGGGTACTTGGTTTCGTTCCCATATGTCACCACTTTTGCGTTTTCTTTGGTGGCTCTCATCTCTGGGAGACATTCAGTGGAATCCAGTTTCGGCTTAGTGCGGAAAATTTTCCACGAGAGAGGCGCCGCCTCCCAACTCCTACACCCACTTAAGCATTGTGCACCCAACTGCAGCTACAGCCTTCCCATCGCACCGTCCTCGCGGTTCGAGCTCACACGGACGTGCGAACACACACCACGCACCCGTTCGTTCTATCCATTCGTCGCTAACTTCCTTGATCCGATCCACAACTCCACCGCCTGTGCAAGAGAACAGTCTGATTAACCTTTGGACAATAAACGGGCTTTTCCTTCCGGTCTTAGCATCTCACCGGGCTCCGTTTCCTGACTACAGTCCAACCAGTATCAGATTTATTTCTTTGATTGAGATATTGATCGTACGCAATAGTCGTCTTATACAGTCGTGAGTCTGACGTCGAAGCTGGGAGAAATCCGCTCACCTCATACACAATATGTCGCATTGAAGACCCATCGTGGAGTACGTAGCATTATTTTGTAGACGTCCAGTGACGAACTCTCGCATCGCAGAAGACACCGCCCGATCCCAACATCGGCCCGATGGAGAGAGCAGAGCCTACAAGCTTCAATTACGCCACTTTACAAGTTACCATTCGATCCTTCCATAGTGCTTTAGTACCGTTGGACATGTTGTGCAAACACACGCTTTGATATTGCACCCGTGACGAAACCAAGGTGCTAACCCAAACCCGATCAAGTGCGACACGCGCGATTCCCAGGAACACCAAGAACCTGGAGCTTGCGGTTGCGACGGCGATTCGGCACCGGTTCTCCTTCCAACACGCAACTGGGCCTATTCAAACGAGATCGATATTGATTGTGCAAGGGTGAGGACATTCGTGGATCAGCATACCCGTGACCACCTGGATCCATGCTCGCAACACTAGATGGACTCCAAATACGCTTATAATTGCGCGCTCGTTCCTGCCCCGCTCACACGTTTCGCGTGAGTGCGTTTGTAAGGCACAATGAGGCTCAAGTAGCCACCACAATGGTCCGGAATACCACGATTACGACGACGTGATGATGGCGGTTGTGATTGGCATAGGATTGTCTATTTTTTCCCCGGAAGATCCCATGTGGAGTTGATCAAAATTTTCCGATATCATCGATTGTCGATTACGCCCTGTGGCTCACTCACAACAGCTTCCCCTCCTCGATTCTTATTTTTACCAGGTTACCAACACGTAACAAGATAAAAGAGTCGCACGGATCATCTGACCCGGGAGTGGGTAGAAGGTCGGAATCGATTAATCGATTTGCGGTTACCGAACATGAATCCGCACCAAGCAAGCAGGATCTACACCAACGAGCAGCAGCTTCTATACGGATCCTCCTTGCAAGCTCCGAAGTGTGTGGCTTTTTAGGGCAGCCAAGTGAGCAAAGTTCCCAACGTCTCCCTGATCGAGTATATGCGGTTCGCTCATATCGCTCATAATCACTGAAATTACAGCCACCCGTCGCGGCTTCTAGCGGAAATGCCAATGCCGACGAACGCCAACGTAACCCATGATGGAAGGGAGTGGCTCTGCTAGCTATGCCGGTGTTTCAACCTCACAGCAGCTTTCATTTCGACAGGAGGATACGGGTTCGGCATCCCGTTATGATACATCATGCCAGAGCCAGGTCCGGACCTGGGTACAGCTCATTCCCGCTATCACCCCATTCTCAAAAACTGGCGTCATATCCCTGACACGAACCATCGGTCGCTGGCAATCTACAGACCGTAAAGCGAATGGGAAAACCAGGTTGCGGACCTGCTGAAGTCATAGTATGAACCGGCCAATGCCGCGACGCCGGGGTGCCGGGCCCCAATACCATCAAAAGGTAAACAGCGAGTTGGGGGCGCATTCTATGGGAAACGGCCTATCGAAATGAAACCTGCTGTAATAGGTTCGTCTATTGGCCAGAATGCCACTGATGGGTTCGGAATATGTGTGGGATGGCGTGCCAAGTGACACTCGGCCATCTCGCAGCGTGGCTTACCGTGGCTCCCAGGTTCCCCACTTGGCGTAATGATCTACGACCGGTTGTTTCCTGCGGATCTGATCGTTGGTTTCACGCCAGTGTAGCCCGCAGCCCAACCCACGTTTGGGTTTTACAGCATCGGCCCCACATCCTGGCTGTTTCTCGTTGGAGGATAGATTCAAACAAAATACTGTCCGAGAGGGCCCGGAAAGCAAAAACACGCATCCCATCCCAGGCTCCTCTCTCTCTTCCTATTCATCCACTTTTCATTCCCCAGCCGAGTTCAATCAACCCACCGAAAAGGTAAGACCATTACGCAATTGTCGTCCCATCACCTGTCCCTTTTGACCTGACCCAATTGAACTGTCTGTCGCCACTTCTAGGAGATCGGCCATCTTGGATCTTCTCAAGGGAATCTGATAGGGTTTTCTTTCTTTGTAGCGCCCCCAGTTCGCCTGCCAGGATCGTGGCGGTGCGTCCGAAATCTTCCGTCGCACTTGTCCTCTGTTTCTCTTGTCTGGAAACTGCCGGGCACATTGAGATACTTTGACCCCACGGCTTATACCGGTTCCCGCCATCCATCTATAGATCTCTCTTTCCCGCCTTAAAGCCACCTCACAGGACACCGTCGCTCAATATCTGACCCTTCGCGCCCCGACTGCCAATCGAGGACGTTGGGCCCCTGACGCATGATACGTACACACCACGAGTCTGACCTTCCCCCCTCCTTGGTGCTTATGCTCCTTTTTTCGGCAGATGAGCAATCACAAGGCGTCTATGTGCCTCGTAGGATTCGATCAGTTTCATTTCCCGGTGGGTTTTTTCGTCGCCCACTTCTTCCTCACGTGGCGGCCAACTTCATCTAACGTGGGATGAGTTGTGGGTTCTGACTCGAGGCAAATGTGTCATAGGTTTGTCTGCTCTTTTCTAAAACCTTGGCCTTGTATTGCTTTAGCGAAGGATGTAGTCCGTTCCCCTTGTCCCAGGGAAGGAAAGCGGGAAGAAGATGACGTAGGGTTTACGTCCTTGCCTGCTTAAACGTAGCAGGGCCTCTTAGGGTGTCTCTGGCCTCTTCGCCACGGTGCTATGGGGAACGCCCGATTTATCGACTGGCCTGTTGATAACACTGTTAATAACTATTACCAACTGTGCGGAAGTCGAGGCGTTCAAATGGCCTACCATTGACATCGCTTGTCCCTACAACTTGAGACCGCCCACGTTGCGATGAGAGGGTGGGTTCGATCGACACTACAAGAAGACCAAGCGGCAATCAGCCGCTTTCCGCAACACTGAGGGTGAATCCACAAAAAGGTAAGACAGTGGCCGATCTCACGGCCAACTATTCGAACGAAGACAAGGACGACTGCAGGAGTGCTGCGGGCAGGAACCCATAATATGATCCCGACGGCGACATTGATCGTGAATCAAATCACTGGTTCTTCAAGACATACTCCCGGACACGCAACTCCGCCAACCCCAGAGAGTTACTACTCCCGTGGTCACCGGACACGCCCATCCATGAGGGGTTACGAACCAACTGAGGGCGATTGAGAGTATACATGGTGACGAAGCCAAGTCTCGTACCCACATTTTCAACTGCGAACAAACCGATTTCGGTTATAACCTGTGTCTATACCAGTGGTTAGGACTGGTGTTAAATTGACCGTTAAGAATGCGCCGTGTTGCGCGGCAGTTAATAACAGCTGGTAGGAATGTGGAGGATTTATCACAGCGCCCTACGAGTCTCCGCATCTCGAACCATAGAGATCACCGAGCGGTTTTTCGCGTTCGTCTTTCGACCCTCTGTCTCACTCTCACTTGCTCTCTGGCTCTGCAAACCAGTGTGTCCAGCCTCGTATCGCCATTGTTACACCGGCACCAGTCTCACGGATTTGTTGCTAGCCACATGAGACGTGCTCTGATATGATATATTGGCGTATTGGCGCGTCGAGTGTTCTAAACAGAAATGGTGGAAATGCCGCTCGCTGTGCGCTCTCAAACCTTGCCAGACCAGACCATCGAGGGGCTCAGATCTTGAAAGCTTTAAACCCTGTTTCCGCCTCAACTGAGACACTTCTTGCGTTCAATTGGGAGCTGCCAATCGAGCAAATCACTCGCTGGTTTTTGTGATTCTGGCACAAGACAGGAGCATCTAGACTCCTTATCGCCCTATCAACGCTTATATCAATAAGTTTATTGGTGCTTCACAAGGCGACCGGGACCGTTCGTTGTTGAGTTTCTTTGCCTTCGTCCGGGCGCGCTGCCCCTGACGTTTTCAAGAAGACGTCGGGCGCGTGATGAGTTGAGATGGAGTAGATCCCCGTTCGTTCATCTGTGGTTCTCCGTTTACCCCGCGAAAGGGGGGACGGAGTCCCAGTCGGCATGGCCGTGTTCCTAGGCTTTCCGCTAGTAAATTTACTTCAGGATATCGGCGATTTCGGGGACTCAAGAAAGCTGCGGCTCGCGGCGACTGCCGGAACTTGATCAATCTGCCATCTCCTTGCTATGGACATCGAGGAACAAATGTAGCTCGTTTTGATCTCATCTAACCCTCTCTGTCGCGTTTCGATCTCCACGGTTTGGGGAAACCAAGGACGCACAGGATACGTCGAGCTTATGGCGCGCGTCGAGGACGCCTGGGAAGAATGCAAACACCCGGTCTGTAACCTCGAGTTCCAACCATCGACAAATCGCGATGCCTCCTTTCGCATCAAAAATCGAACCGGATGAACGAGGCCGAGCGGAGTGATATTGGATGTAGAAAAAAAAAATTATTTCTCCAAATGCCCGCAAGTAAAGTGAATTCGAGGACAAGAGGTATGTGTGTGAGTTGGGGACCGACAGGGCGGCGCGCAGGAGAGAATGATCAATGTGCTGGGCAAAACCTTGGAAGGCAGAGCGGATCGACGGACGGGCCGACGGAACGGAACCAGACAACAGAGAGCCTACGACTCGGTCTGGCTATGCCATTGAGGTGAAGGAGTGGTGGAGGGCAGATGGCAGGACAGAAGAAGTCGAAAAAAACGACGTGAGATCATTGCCCCTGACGGGTATCTGGTCCGTGCTGGAAGATGCCGAGTGATCCTGATAGATCGAGGAGGAGGAAAACCCGGGACTCCGAACCCACAGGAAAAACGACCCCGCCGCCAATGAGGCGGTTTGTAGCATGTGGCACGGCATTCTGTTGGGACTTCTCCCCAGGCGGGAGCATGTAATGTTGGTTAGATGCTGCTGGCTCCCACTCTCCCTTTCCGAGACAGGTTGGATCACTCCGGACAGGGAGGAGACGGGACTCCGGGTGCGGGAAGGAGGAAAGTAAAGGTCCATCGAGGATCGCCCTCCGTATCTTCTGGCCCGTTCTCCCGAAAACACATGAGCCGTCGCAGTTCCCTCTTCACCGAACGGGACAATCTCGATAAATATTTTTCGTACCGTCGGGACTGCAGCGGGGGCAACTAACCGTTAGCGGAGGTAAATCATTTGACAGGAGGGTCCCCTGTTTCCGGGCAAACGGCGTCACCATACTTGGTCATGAGATGCGCTCCAAGCGGGCTTAATACAAAGAATTGACCGGGGAATGGTTCTCCCTTCCTCCAATCGATTCCCTCTGATTCACCGTCCCTGATGAGAGAACGGCGGTGGGGCAACGGGGCGATGTGGAGCAGAGGAAAGAAACGCGTTGTGCCTGGCCTTTTATCCTGGCGGAGGGATCGTCATTTCCGCCCAGAAGAGGTCACGCACGGTCGGCGTTACAAGAAAAGCTCAAGCTCAAAGGTTTTTTCCCGGATTAAACACCGATTATTGAAGAACACGTCAGAAGTCGGGGTCGTTGGCAGGACACGGGGGGTGTATAAATGTCTGGAAAATGGAAATTTCGGGCGATCTCGTGGGGATCCCAAAGTGGAAGGAGTGTAGCCTTGCTTGCAACTAGCTGATGGGGTGCATGCACATGCGAAACTGAGAAGTGACCATGCTGCGAAGGGAGGAGAACAGAAAGCCTCGTGCGAGGAGAGCGGTTGGTTCGGACCGATCAGAAGAAAGAGGATAGCGGACCGCGGGAAACATCCGCCGAAAGCTGATCGAAAGAGATTGTTGAGGGGAGATCCGCCTAAAAGCGAGCGGGTGAAGGGGGACGGGAGGCAAAATATTATAATTATTAGGAAAACTGTGTGCGGAGGCCACCGGTCATTGGAGGGGGGGAAAAGGACGAGGAACCTCGGGTGGTCACATGTGTGCGTTGTCCCGATATAGGAACGCGGGCGTTAAAAGCCTGCGCGGAAATTGCCGAGGGCAAAAACCCTTTGGAGCAAAGGAGGGCAGGATGCCGAGGCACAAAAACGTTTCCACAGGTCATGGGCATTCTTAAAACACGTTGGGATGGAGGCTTGTGGATTGATGTCCATTCAGAAAGAAAAAAAAAGAAAAGGAAAAAGGAAAGCAGGCCATATCCCATAGCCGAGAGAACGGGGTCAGTTTCTATTGGCATCGACAATCAAGGTTAGACGATTTTCTAAGGCGGCCCTCCCCATATAACCATCAACAAATGATCACGTCTAGTCCGACTCCTCTTTTCCCCTACTGCTGCTCAGGCCCTCCGTCTACCTTCAATCCTCCGCTAGGCTGCACCAATTTTCGACTCTACCACCCACTCGCCACCTCTCTCTCTCCCACCACCACCGTGTTTTCCCTCTCCCCTGAAATCCTCCCAACACTCACACCGCCAATCCAGTCCAGACTTTCCGCGATTCATTTTACGTCACTGCCGTACATGATGTCGCCTCCGTCGAACAACGTAACTCTCGCAGTCTCCGCTTCCCCCACCTCCTCTCGCGCCAGTTTCCCTTCTCAAAATGATCGCGAGCGGAGCAGGAACGCAAAGGCTCAGGCTCGCCACCGCGCAAAGAGAAAGGCCTATGTCGAACAGGTACACCATTCTCCGCCCGATCGCTTCCTCGTTTGCTTCCGTTTTCACACCCTATCCCCCTTTCCTCCTAGCTCGAGCAAACAGTCACGAGGCTCCAAGCAGCGATGAGCCTCGCTAATGATGACATGGGTCCCTTGAATCGCATCCGCGAGCTCGAGGAAGAGAATACCCGTCTCCGGCAGGAAATCATTGAGCAACGCAGGGAGCTCGAGGATCGCTCCGCCCAGTTCCTCCGGCCGGACATCGGTCGTCGAACCTCAGACTTCTCCCCAAACGATTCTTATCGCACTGATTCCAACGGCACCAACACCGCTGCGTGGGGCGAATTCGATTATAAAAAGTCTGGTCGGCTCTCCAACTCTGACACTGACAGAGACTACTTGCTGGTATGACCCCCTTCCCTTATCCCTTGAACTCTAAATCGACCTCCCCCCTACAGGCGAGGCCACCAACTCTCTCTCGCAACTCTATGCATCCTCCGCCACCGTTGCACATCCCTGCTCTTCAATACTCTAACAACTCCCAACAGCAGCAGCAGCAACAGCAACAACAACAACAACAACAACAGCAGCAATCGCGAGCACTCTACCCCCAGCAGAACGGTTCTCTGACCTACCCGGTTACGAGCCCGACCAGCACTTCGTCGAGCCCAACCTACTCGGTAAGGAACTATCAATCAAACTCTCCCCACCCTCCGCCATCGGCAAATTCGCTAACGTATACCTGTGACGATATCATTAGCCCCACCATTTGTCACCGATCGTCTCTCGATCTTCGGGCGGGCAGCAACACCATAACACTCTTCCGTCTATCAATGACCATTACACCCAGGTCAAGGTCGAGGACGACGGTTACTTGGTTAGTCTCTCCTCACCCTGCGTGAGGTGTACTCATTGGTTGCTTCTTACTTACAGCACACTCCGACCATCTCGCAGCAACATCAATATCCGTACACGCCCAACGAGCCGGTTTCGGTTGGTGGTAATCCATGGCACGCGTATCCATCCGAGCGTCCCGACATACAGCAGTGAATCCTGCCCGGGTGCCAACCGGATGAACCGAGCCACTCCCCCTCTTCACCTCTCATATGATTTTCCCCATTTTCATCAAGTCTCTGTTCCACATATCGTCTCACTGCTCTCCGGATTTCCTGTCAAGTCCACGTTGTATCTAGCCCTCGCCTCTTTCCCTCTCTATCGTCCGTGCTGTCTTATTCTTTTCCGTATTCTCTCTTCGTCCTACATCAAGTATATCGATCCGAGGTCTCTTGAGTAGATCTCGTGCGCCACTTCTTGTTACCTCCTCCCTTGATCCCCTCTCACATCCGATATCCCCCCATTTCCTCCCATCCGAACAGGTTCTCTCGCTGCTCTCGCGTTTTCGTCTCATGAATAATGTTTTTCCCTCTTTGAAATTGATCTTTCACTGAAATTGCCCGTACGAGAGAGCGAAGAGCGGTTTTAAAGCTTTTTTCATCTCTCCAATAGTCGGGTTGCGTCTTTTGTACGTTCGTTGCAGGCTTTCAAATCATTGTACATCCTAATTTCTTTCGATCTTTGGCCCCTCCTCGGCGGATTCTAATGTTGGAACCTTCTCTTCCTTATCACTCTCTTCGAGCCTGGTTGGGCCTTTCGTTTTACATCAAGTACGCTGCTGTCTCTCTGCCCACTTTGGGACCACGTACTTCATTTTCTCTGGCTCTCGCGTTGCTTCCTCTCTTGCGGTGCGGGTTATGGGCGTCGGACGGAGATGACCATATCCCCCCTCCTTTCCGGCCTTACCTGGGTCTTCATCCCTCCACCTCCTCTGTCCCATTTCTGTTACGCTCGCTATCAATCACACCATACATACTCCGTACGTACAGCTCGTTGAAGCAATACTAGTCTCTTTCCCCTCCCGACCGCTCGTCGTCTTCATATCTTGGATTTCATCTACCATGGGCATCAAGAATCAGAAATTCCACCCCATAAACTAGCCACCAAAGCCATTTCAGAATCCGGGTTTCACACCAAACGAAGCGCCACCATTACGTTATCCCATGTCCCGCAAACGTCGTTTTTTCCGTTGAGCATTCAGTCGCCCGTGGTGTGTGAATTGTATGCGTAGTCTGCGTAGTCAATCATGAGACACGCACGTTTGTAGCGATTTTTTCATTTATCGTGGGGGAGGGGGGGGCGTGTTAGTCGGTTCTTTTCATTTGTGGTGCGGGCGCAGCTAAGTCACCACGGGTAGGTGCGTTGATGAGATTCT
>Ga0307515_10014275_pt1 | contig 14749 bp, 7 predicted proteins | sample 17_EM_MG_FD_194513 | JGI IMG/M metagenome (GOLD analysis project Ga0307515, IMG submission 194513) | Populus trichocarpa ectomycorrhiza microbial communities from riparian zone in the Pacific Northwest, United States - 17_EM | ecosystem: Host-associated > Plants > Roots > Unclassified | place... | reverse complement strand
TATCCCAATTCCCAAAAGCTTATTTTCAATAGATGTGTTGCTTACTTGAGCTATGAATATTAGAAATTCTCCCCAACAAATCTTTAGGTTATGTTTACTTTCATAAAATAGTATTTATGTATTTCCAGCTCTAATTTATTTAGATGGAAAATAGTATTTCGTTAATATATATATATATAAAACAAATATATTACTATTTACACATTACAATTACTAAATGAAACTCTCAAACTTGGGTTGCCTTTATAGGAACACATTCTCACATATGAGTTGAAACTATAATGAATCGAGGAACTATTAGGTTCCATTGATGGAAGATCCACATCCACCAATTAGTAATATCTTTCAACCAATTGGAAGTATATTAGTTTTTATTCATTTAACGAGTCTTTTTTAATAAGAAATTAAGGAAATATGTTTATTATAAATTTTCTAAAACTAAAAACAACCATCTTGTTTGACTTTAATTGAAAATTGGTAAACGAATTCTTTTTATTTTTCTTCTTCTAGATTTGTTTATGAAAAAAAAGAAGAAAACTCACAAGTATATGCAACCTTAATCTCTTATGGATAATTTGTCTTTTATACAATTAGAGAAGGGAAGAAAATAAATCATGGCTAAAATAAATAAATAAATAAATAAAATATTACTCATAAACTTAAAAAAGTGGGTGTTTTACTATACACCCATCTCCTGTGCATATATATATATATAACACACACAAAAAGTTTCAATATATTTTTTATTTTTTATATATTTGATCCTTGTAATTTTAAATATTTATATTTTTATTGTAAAGTTTTTTTTTTTTTTTTTACGTTTTAATTCCTGTATAATGAGATAAGATAGTAAGATTTTGGATATTATATAATTTTTAAATAAAATTAGATATTTTTATGGTAATATTAACAATTACTTTGTATAAAATTATATAGCAATAACAAATACCCCTTAGCCTTAGCCTATTGCAGGGAATTTTTTGAATTTTATTTTATTAAATTATATGGTAATTAAAATAGATATTCTTAAATAAAAAAATAAAACCATTTAAATTTTAAATAAAAAATATGTTTATTTACTCAATATATTCTTATTTATATATTTTTATTTATTTTAACAAAAACATATTATTTTTATCAGTAACATGGTTTTTTAAATAAAAACTTAAAATAATTAAAATAACTATTTGTAAGAATTCCAATTACTTGGATTAAGGAGAAAAAGTTGTATTTCTTTAATCAAAACTTTATTTTCTTATTTATTTATCTATATATTTATTGTTTTAAAATTGTTTTCTTCAGGAACATGGTTTTGAAAACAAAACATTATCATGATATAAAAATCAAGTTTCAATAAAAAAACATATCATTATAGTTTTTTACTAAATAAGAAATAAGAAATAAGAAATAATTAATTTGATAAAAATATATAAGAAAATTCACAATAAAAAATAAAAAATAAATATTTTATTCTCATTGAATATTTTTTAAAAATATTTTAAAGAAAATTATGCATATGAAGTTTGTGTTTTTCATGAAATTTGATTTTTTAAAAATTAAATTTTCTTAGTATTTTTTAATTATTGTAATATAAAAAATAATATTTTTTACAAAACTTTTTTTAATATATTTTTAAATAAAAATATATTTAAAAAAACAATATTATTACAAACAGCACCTAATACCGGTAAAAAACCAAAACTCGTCCTCGATACTCTCAACACTTATAAATTATAATCCTATCAGCATTGCCCCACCCAACTCAAGGACCCTCTTTCCTTTGCTGGCATCCCCATTTCCACACTCTCTCTTCTCTTTTCTTTTCAAATCAAAATGATGTTGAGATCCATCAAATCCCTAGCAACCTCTCCGTCATCCCACATCCTCCGCCGTGGCTATGCCTCTGAGGCCGTTCCCGACCGCAAGGTTGCCGTCCTCGGTGCTGCTGGAGGTATCGGTCAACCACTTGCCCTTCTCATGAAGCTTAATCCTCTCGTCTCCAGCCTCGCTCTCTACGATATTGCTAACACTCCCGGTGTCGCCGCCGATGTCAGCCACATCAACACCAGATCTGAGGTTTATGTCCTTCTATCTATCTCTATCTTTTGATGCTTTCACATTTATTTTCCTCATTTTATACATTATTTATTTATTTATTTTGCATTTCTAATAAAATTTATTTAATGGATCTATATTTGATTCAACTGTCAATCACTTGTTTTTTGGTCTCACTTAGAGCTTAATCCATCAGTGGTATAATGTTGTTAGACTCATTTTGCTCTTCATGTTTCTGCTGCTTTGATTTCTTTTAGTGGTTTTTCTTTTTAGACTCGTTTTTTACTTCTTTCTTTGTTTGAGTTTAGGTTTCTGGGTATTCAGGTGAAGCTGAATTGGGGAAAGCCTTGGAGGGAGCTGATGTTGTAATCATTCCAGCTGGTGTGCCAAGGAAGCCTGGAATGACCCGTGACGATCTCTTCAACATCAATGCTGGGATTGTAAAGGGTCTCTGTCAAGCAATTGCCAAGTACTGCCCTCACGTGAGTATTGAGATTCTGTTAAAGCAAGTTTGTTTGTATGCCACTGTTAAGTTCGATGGTTTGGTTGAGCTCTATCTGGTGTTTGGACTTTAAAATATATTTCTTTCAGCAAGTACACTAAAGAAAATGGACATGTGAAAGTGTAGAAACTGAATTGTTTTTTGGCTTCCTTATTTTTTGGTTTATGTGGACTTCCCAAAGTTCTATTTGGAACCCAATGGAGTCATTTGTATGTTGGAAGGCAACCAAACATGCCTTTGGCGTTATTTTGCTTTTATGTTTTTGTTGTTTTAATTTCATGTTGGCTGACAAATATTGTGGGATCAGGCACTTGTTAATATGATCAGCAACCCAGTGAACTCAACAGTCCCTATTGCTGCTGAGGTTTTTAAGAAAGCAGGAACCTATGACCCGAAAAGGTTGTTTGGTGTGACTACCCTTGATGTTGTTAGGGCCAAGACATTCTATGCTGGAAAGGCCAAGGTGCCAGTTGCAGGTTTGCCCAATTACTCATTTGAGACCCTTGTGCTTCTTATTTCCCACCTTTATTTCCCTACCGAAGGCCAAATTGAAAGAAAAGTGTATAAATGATATAACATGTTACTTGTCTTTTTTTTGGTGTAAATGAAAGAGCTCAGCTTAAGTAGATGTCATTCTTGTATTAGCATGTTTTTTCGGTCTTTTATTGTGCAGTTCTGTGTTTTAGAACTCTTTGACTCGTTATCTTCTGTAATTCTTCTCTGATGCTGACATGTTGTTCTTCTTTGGTTCAGAGGTTAATGTACCAGTTGTTGGTGGCCATGCAGGCATAACCATTCTCCCATTATTTTCACAAGTATTTATTCACTCCCCTTCCACTTTGTCTCCTAAATAACTCTATATGCAATGTATATTAATACTGTTTCTATTCGAATTCTTGTCTGATTGTTTGTGATCAACTTTTCTAATTTTGTTCTACTTGTTTGATTTATTTTATAGGCCACACCAAAAGCCAATTTATCTGATGCAGAGATTACTGCTCTTACAAAGAGAACTCAAGATGGAGGGACGGAAGTTGTGGAAGCAAAGGCTGGAAAGGGCTCTGCAACTTTGTCAATGGCGTAAGTTTATATCCTGAGCATAGTTATACTCATGAATGTGTTTTGAATCCTTGTTTATGGACACACTAAATTAGCATTTCATTGTGAAAATCTGTGGCTTACAAAAGTTTTCATCCTGGTCAATTCACGTGTAATATTGATTTTTCTGAAGGATTAGATTTACCTGTCAGATATCTTTTCTTTTCTTTTTTCTATCAAGGTAAGAAGTACGATGTGTATGTGACACCAGGATGGTCAAGGACTAATCCTGTTTCTGCTTCTTTTTCAAGTAGTGTTGGATGAGCCAACATTTAGCAGACTTGTTTGGATTTTTGGATTCTTTTGGGGCTAGATTTCTTAGGTACAATGATTAAACCATGAAGTTGAACTCTTTAATTTTAATAATTACAAGACTTTTTAAGCTGTTCCAGTAAAAGCTAACTTGTACTTGAAAAAATATTGATAGATTTGAAGTACGCCGTTGAATTCTGATTTTGTAATTCTTTGGCCACTCTTACTCATTGTTGGCCTGTTTTTCACCCATTTTCCTGACTTCATTTTTTTGTCTGCTTCTGTTCAAAAGTTGTAGAAAATGTGAATGGATTTCTTTTTCAACCTCTTATGGTTCTGTGACTTTCTCTTCACCTTGTTACAAGTCTCTTCATGTCCTTGCACCTGCTGTAATTATAAAAGAAAAGGAACTGTATATTTTTAATTTATTTGATTGGCCATTCGCAGCTATGCTGGAGCCATTTTTGCTGATGCGTGCTTGAAGGGGCTCAATGGAGCTCCAGATGTGGTTGAATGTTCATATGTGCAATCAACTATCACTGAACTTCCTTTCTTCGCTTCTAAGGTAATTTGATCAACTTTGTTTGAACATAAAATCTCTTTGTTAGATTATGTTGATGTCAAATATCCTCTCTGATGTGAATTCATTCTTTTAATTTACTTAATTGCACATTGTTTGCAAGTTAAAGAATACCATCTGTAACTGATTATTGCTCGTCACAATATATCAGTTTAAATTAATGTTTTGTACCTTTTGGAATCTCTTCCGGGCTGTCCTGTTTGCTTAGTTGGAAAAGAAAAAATGATATCAATTGAATTTCTATTAAGCCCCAAACCCGAAATAACTGGGTTATATTTAGCTATATGGTTGTCTTATCCAGTTGTGTTGGGCTGTGCTTCTGAATGATGTTGTCATACTAAAACATACTAGTTTAATTCATGTCATTTTTTTTTCACCCCCTCATTACCTCCAATCTCACCAATATTTCTCACTGGTGTATCCATGGATTTCTTCCCATACATGCTGAATATGATTGAATTATTTTTATGACCTTTCCTTAATTTTGCTGCAAGAGTTGCATCTCCTCTCTGCAGATGCCTTTCTTAATTTGGTTATTGTCTTTCCATGCATGGATCTTAGCATTTTTTTTCTAGGTTATACTAATTTTGTGACAATGCTATCACTCGCTGTCAAATAACTTGATGCTCTTTTTAGTTCAAAAAAAAGAAAAAAAAGAAAAGAAAGGAAAAGGAAAAAACAAATGGGGACTTAGTGGGAAAATGAAACTGTTATAATATCCGTCACGCCTTGTTTTTAGCAACTGCTGTGCAGATATCTCTGATGAAAAAAGGTTCATTACTTTGTGAAGCTTCCTTGATGCTTTGCACCTTTATCAGATGTAGCACTCTGGTATCCGGTGCTTTTCTAGTGCAGCATTGCTGTACACATGCATTTTGCTGTGGAAGTTTTGTATTTTTATGCTTGCTGGGGTGGTCAGATAGTAAACATGGGAATTCGTTTTTTTGTGTTTGCAGGTGAGGCTCGGAAAGAATGGCGTGGAGGAAGTTTTGGGGCTAGGTCCTCTCTCTGACTATGAAAAGGAAGGTTTAGAAAAGTTGAAGCCTGAACTCCAATCATCTATTGAGAAGGGAATCAAATTTGCCAACCAGTAATTCAAGCAATGATATTTGCTCCTTCCATCACAAACGCACGCAAGTTTTGCATTTTCAGTGTTGTATTTGCGGCTGCCAGCAGCTGCAGCATTGCTTTTTCATGTAGAGTAGGCACATAAAACCATGTTTTATCAATAAAATACCCTGTGACTTGAGGTGGTAGTTGATACTCTGGAGAGAATTGGAAATCTAGTTTATGCTAAGTGCAAAATGCTTGTAAGATTTTATTCTTATTCACAGGGATGATATTTATAAATCAGAACCTATCTGGTGGACCGATATATCCATCTGACTTGCATGCTGGGTTTCACCCGACTACAAAAATATGATAAAAAAACCCCTGCTCCGAGCATTATACTGCAAAGACAACATGGCATTTCATCTCAGAGTGGAACTTGTGTTTCTCCCTGGCAGATATTTGTCATTTTATCTTTCTTGTACTATAATTACTAGAAACCCTAAGTGACCCTAAGTGATTTATGGTAAGGGACTAGTTAGATAGAAAAAAGATATATTATCATTCATAAACTGTTCTATCTTAGATAAGCTGCTTGCTAGTTTTGTTTAAGATTGTTATGGGTTGTAATGCTATTTATCAATATTTGTTTATAACATTTCTTATTTTAGCGTCAGTAAATATTGTGATTGATATTTTTTACTCTGGTATTAATAAATACTGGAGTTGATATTTCTAACTCTAGCGTTAGTAAATACTGAGATTGATACTTGTCATGAATCCATGTATCTCAAACACTTATGGATTGAGTTTTAAAATGATTATTGGACCCGTGCGAATGACAAAAGTAGGCTTTGGACACTTTCAAAGAGATAGTTTTTGGTATTTTGCATATAGGCCCAATGGGCTATTTTATTTGTGCCAAGTTTTATTAGGTTTTATAAACTTGTTATAAAGTATATATGCAAACAAAAATTTTTTTATCAAAAAAAATAATAAAACAACAATTTTATAAAATTACTAAAACTTGCAAAAATATTTTTGAGCTTTTTTTTATGCTCCGAAATCACAAGTTAATGCAAATGTATTTTTTCATATTTTTTTAGGACCTGGCCATTATGCAAATTTTAGAAGTGGTTAATAAAAATGATTTATGATATTTTTATCCTTTTTTATGCTCATTAATTATGTTTATTTGTTGAGTATTTTCGAGGATTGTAAAAGTGGGTGTGTTATGCATGATTTTTTTTTTTTTAGCATGTTAGAATAATAACATAAAAAAGGATAAAAATATCATAAATCATTTTCATGGATGACCTATCTAGATGAAAAATACAAAGATTTTTCAGGATTGGTCTCAATTTTTCAAGTGACCTACTCTTTCGTGAAAAAACATTAGATTTTTCAACATCGATTTCATTGTAATGGGTAACCTATCCAAGTGAAAAATACAAAGATTTTGTTTTCTAAAAAATTATCTAATTGTTCTAGGTGACTTGTCTATTGGTGTGAAAAAATAAAAAATGAAACAATTTCATAAGTATTTTGAAATTTGGTTGTTTCGAGGTGGCTTGCTTTTTAATGAATCCCATTGGGGATTTTTCTTGTGATTTTTTTTTTCAAAACATGTTTAATGTTTTTGAGTTAAATGACATACATGCATCTTTATCTGATTTAAAATATAGCTCCCCCTTTCTTCACAATCTCTTTCCTGCTTAATTGACGAGGTTTGTTATTTCTGATCCAACTACTCTTGGTCGTTTGACTCTAGCCAGCTCAAGTTGACCTACAGGTCTTTTTCTAGAGTATTTGCAATTTTACACACCTCAACATTAATGGTGTTCATCACAACCCATTTACATGTTGGAAATTCTATCTTGTTAATTAATTTGAGGGGATCATTCATAACTCTGTTGTCTCACAACTAAAAAAAATTCAGTGTCACTTGTTGTCTTGAAAGATTCAAAATGCATCTTGTAAACAACAATGCTTCCTTGTTTCACTGCCAAAAGCATTCTATTTTCATTGTTACCTTGAAGGGATCAAATCACCTTTTAAATACAACATTACCCCATTGTTTTGACTATTGCCTCTTAGTGTGCTTTGTTAGTGACTCAGACAAACAATGACTTTGAGCAACCCCTTTCTTATTTGGCTTGATTTCAATGAAAAAATCTTTATCTAGAATGAATTTTGAAATCTTGATATTACATTTTGAAAACAAAAATTGTTTTAATGTAATTTTAAAACAATTTGTTTTTGAAATCTTGCAACTCCATGGGTTTTTTTTTGTGGAAAAATGATGATTTGTTCTTGTGTCAATGATATTGAAATTAATTAAAGTACATTTTGGGTTTCAAAGCAAGAGGCTCGAAAAGCTCGAGGTTCTGTTTGAGAAATTTTTGTTTTTGTTTTTTAACACTCATTTATCAACATGAATAATAACGAGTAGCTTATTCACAATGTCATAACTCTGATGAAAAAGTTTTTTGCATTTTGAGAGCATTGTTTATTGATCCATATTGCTTTTTTGCTTGATTAAAAAGGACTTTTAAAGATACATAATATAGGCTATGATTTTTGGTTATGAAAGAAAGGGATTCATAAAGCTCAAAAAATATTTTAAGGTTTTAAAGACTTAGAATCACTATCATTAACTTGACTTATTGTGACTTTCAATCCTTTTCTTTTGCCCTTTTTCTTTGGTTTGCCTTTTTTTATTGTTTTGGTCGGGCATCCTCTTTTGAAAATTTTGACTATCACCTTTTCTTTTAATTTAGACATGCTCCTTAACATTTGAGTTTTTTGGGCTTTTTTGCCTTTTGGCTTTCTCACGGCTTTTTCATCAATTATTGATCATGGAAATGTCACTTACTCCCAGTGTGAGATGTGATCCTTATCAGGGTTTTTTTACGAAAGAAAATTTATTCAGGCTAAAAAAGAAACCACAAGGAATATATTTATTTTAGAATGTGAAAGGGATAACAAAGATGTTTTTTTTTTCTCATTTCAAGCGCAAGCAATTAAAACCAATAAATTTCAACCTCGTCTAGTGTATTGGTTTGGACTTTGCAAAGAGATGCATTTCAAGAGTCCATGAACAAGGAATCCATTACATATCATTATGCATATATCTAAAACATGGCTTGAGACATGGTGTGAGGGTGGCTGTTTGTTTTTATGTTCATATATTATGGTTTAGAATTTGATCACCTTAGTGCTGGAGTTTCGTAATTCATTAATTCATTTGTTATCTTAAAAATAGAATGTTAAAATGTTGTTTTAAACAAACATTGAATTCTTTCTGAAAATCAAAAGCAAGTTTAATTTTTCAAAATCCCACTAGAGAAAAGATTTTTGCAAAACAGATTTTGGATTATGAGATCATTAAAGGCTGCGAAGGTGGGTTATTATGGGGATCCTCTTTTAGGATTTCTGAAAATAAGTAATGTTTTGTTGTAAATCAAAGAAAAAGACACAATTGAAAGCAGAACTCATTATTTCATTGAGTTTTGGAAAAAAAAGGTTCAACAATAGAAAACCTTATGCGTTATCTTGAGCCACGATTGCTAGCAAGGTAAAACATAGTAGCCATTGATTAAGTTTTTCTAGAATCTCCCAATCATTCAACTCTTATAAGCTTATTAAGTGGGCATTTTCCTAACAATCAGTTGCGCAATTATATGTAGACCATTCTTATCATAATGACATTGTAGCTTCATCTTCAGGATGGTTGATTTTTGAGGATTAGTGTTGAAAAGTTAGCTATAGGAGAGGTAGGTGTTTGAGAGTTGCAAGTATTTTTGTTTTGGTAGCTTTTTTTTTTCTTACATTTGTAGCCACCTTCGATATTGTGAACTTCAGTTTCCATTCATTTTCAGCGAAGCCTTTCTCCTCATTCAAAATAACAATCTTACCCAACCAGATAGTTTGTTCAATCCTCTCAACTATAACAACCATGTTAGTGAAATATTATATAGAACTTTCAATCAAGTATTCAAAGTACGAGGCATTACAGGTGTTGTAAAATAAACTGATCATCTCTTTTTCCAACAAATAATGATTAACTTATACAGTTGCCTTATGCCACATTTAAGCGTATTCCCTTATGGACTCTTTGTTGTCCTTCTTCATAGCTTACAAGCTTGACCTATCAGGGGTTGTGCCCATATTGAACTTATATTGCCTAATAAAAGCATCAATCAAATCTTTCCACCTTTTCACCTTGGTATTGTCCAACCGTATATACCAAGTAAGGGCAATGTCACTCAAGTTGTCTTGAAAGAAATGAATCAGCAGTTTCTCATCATGAACCACCTCAGTTATTTTGTTATAGTATGCTTTGATATGAGTTATAAGACATTGGGTTCCAGTATATTTGACAAATTCCAACACTCTAAACCATTTTGGAATGACAACGTGGGGCACTAAACACATCTTATAAGCCTTTACAGGATCATATAAGCTAGTTCCATTAATTGCCCTCGTCCAGTCCTCTATGGCATCCAATTTTTCCAAGCCATCCTTTTCTACTACCTTGTCCTTTTGATATTCCTCCACTGTCAAGACAATGGTAGGCGGTATCCTTATGGGATATACTAGTTGAGTAGATTGAAAATACATAGCCTGTTGAGATTCAGGTGGCGCTTTATTTCCCCCCAAATTCTATAGAATGAAAGGAGACGCGGGTATAAATGCAAATTGAGTTGTGACTACTAGCTGTACAGATGTCACTTTTTTGGATTTAGATCTCAAAGCATATTCGAGTAGACTAGTAAGTCTTATAGCTTATTCTTTAAGACTTTATATCTCCTTTTTATGTTGGGCTTCTAACTGAGCTGTTTCTTCATTCTCCATTTGTCTTCTTCTCAAACGAGTGTTATATATGCAACTTAATAGAGGACTATATGTCAACCTGCTAAATGAAAATCATACAATTATACAAAGCAAATATAAGATGCTAAAAATAATGATGTTATCAAGAAGAAAAATGCATATTAAATGTGGACTTGCCCTTCATGGGGTGACAACAGTCTTTATTCATGGGTTTTCGGAACCTTATGCCATTATCATACCAATGAGGGGATCCTTGTCTAGTCTTGCCTAAGCTCGAGCTTTTGATAGCTCTTCGGCTTTCAATTCAAGACAATTCTTTTTGTCAATTGTAACAACTTGTATTCTTGTAAAATTCCCATGTGGAGGCCATTTATCACCCGATAGTCGTGGAATTCAAGATGCCACATGTTGGGCTTGCCATAGAGTACAACCTAATAGGTAAGTTCTAGTCATTAAGTGCATTAAAGAGTAGGTTACTATCTAGTCTAAAAGGATCTTTCGCATGCTTAATAATCGTTCTTTAAAGGTTGATATAAGGTTACAAGAAGTGTGAAGATAAAGACCTTAAATAATATCAAATCGACATATTAACCACTTTCAAGCAAACAATCAAGCGAGAGTAAGATGATTTTACAAATCTTGCTCAGGCTAAAGCCATTGGGGTACCATTACTTCCCCACCTATCCTAAAGTTTAGGGTGTGTGCTCTTAAAAGTGATGCATAGTAATATAAACATGAATGCATGCTAAAACAGTGAAAGCAAGAAAATAAACAAACAACACTACAAATAAGATAGTAATAGAAAGACAAGGAAAAACTTAGTCAAAAAATCCCAAGTGGAGTCATCATTTCATCGCACTCGACATCATTACAACCTTTAAAAACTAGAAAAAAATAGATATCTAGCATCTTGTCTTAGAGAGAGAAGATCTTGTTTAAGAATTCACCACTTAATATTACGGTCACTAGAAACCCTAAAGTAATCTTTAAAGATTTTATGGTAAGGGACTAGTTATGCTAGATAGAAGATATTATCACTCTTAAAGCATCCTACCTTAGGCAGACTACATTGCTAGTATTATCTTAAATTGTTATGGGTTGTTGTGTTATGTTATCAATGATTTGTCTATAATATTTCTGATTCTAACGTCACTAAATATTGAGATTGATATTTTTTACTCTAGCATCAATAAATATCAGAGTTGATATTTTTTACTCTAGTGTTGGTATATATTGGGATTGGTACTCGTCATAAATCCACTTACCTTGAACACTTCTGAATTGAGTTTTAAAATGGTTATTGGACCGTGAAAATGACAGAAATGGGCTTTGAACACTTTCAAAGAGATGAGTTTTTAGTATTTTGTATGCAAGCCCAATGAGCCATTTTATTTGGGTCAAAGTTCTATTGGACTTTATAAACTTTTTATAAAGTTCATAAGCAAATAAAATATTTTTTTATTAAAAAATAAAAAAACAACAATTTTATAAAAATACTAAAACTTGCAAAAATATTTTTAAGCTTTTTTTTATGCTAATAAATCACAAGTTAATGCAAATACATTTTTCACATTTGTTTTTTGGACTTGGCCATAATGCAAATTTTAGCAATGGCTAATAAAAATGCTTTATGATATTTTTATAATTTAATTTTTTAAAGGGGGTTAAAATTTGAAATTAAAAGATCGAGGACTAATTTTGATTAAAAGAGTGATTTGTCAACTTGTGAAAAAACTAGGAACATAATGTGTTTTTTTCCTTCTCTCCTAACCTTCATTTTGATAAAGATGATTATGGTATCTTAGATATTCATTTTCAAATTTGACTTTATGAGACTACTGTATTATAAATACAGATACCAGTGCATAGAAAATAGGGGGAGCGGGAGCATATCAAAATCTCTACATTGAGGGGAGATCAGGAGATCAAAAAAATTCTTCTTCGAGAGTAGACTTAAAAAATAAAAATAAAAACAAAGCAAAACATTAGAACTCCCATAGAGAACGCAACAATCTTACATTGATGATCTGGCCAAAAACTCCTCCCCCCCCTTATTTTCTTTCTCCCGTCATTGTCTTTTTAAAAACAAAAGGAAAAATCATTAACCACCCACCATACCAACATCTCCACTGATTCCAGCGCACCAATGCCAACACACCCATGGTAGATCCAACTTTTCCTTTCAATTGTCGGTCAGCCTCACAACAATTATCTCCACCTCCCTCTCCAAAACCAAAGATTCCATTGATAGTAAACCCATGTTGCTCTCTCTCTCTCTCTCTCTCTCTCTCTCCCCCCAACACTAATCCATACACCCAAGACAACCATCAACAACCCCTGAACACCACCACTTACGGCGGGCCCATCATCATGAGAAACCCATAACGTTTCTCTCACAACAACACCTTTCTTCAATTAATTGTTTCAACCGAACCAGCCTTCAAAATAGTCAGCCTACACTAGCATTGTGTGTCACATCAACCCTTAACTAGCATTGTGAGTCACACGACCACTAGCTCTTCTCACTCCATCTCACATGCCACCATCTTTTCATCCCCAAACGACAGCAGATCTGTGAAGATATGAGGGGATTAAATTGATTTTTTTATGTGAAGTTTTCTGATTTTTATAAGTAATATTGATTCTCACCGCAGGCATAGACACGAAAAGAAAAGGAGAAGCTACCCAATTTGTTGTGCCACGCTTGATTTAGGACTCCAAATCATCATTCCACGCGTCGTCATTTGTGGCAACGCATGACAAACACGCGCCGCGAGAAACCCACTGTTACTATAACATCCGATTTCATTTTGGTAGTCTCATCCTATTTAGCAAGCAACACTGTTGAAGGTTGATTTAGAAGTTGATATTTGTTTTTGCAAATTAATGTGTATTTGTTATGAGTATTTTTTAGGATTGTAAAAGTAGGTATGCTAGTATATTAGTAAAAGTAGGTGTGTGAGATGCATGATGTTAGAATAATAACATAAAAAAACAAATAAAAATAAAAATATCATAAAGCGTTTTTATTAACCATTTTATGGCCAAGTCCGAAAAAAATATAAAAAATACATTTGCATTAACTTGTGATTCTTAGCATAAAAAAGAGCTAAAAATATTTTTGCAAGTTTTAGTATTTTTATAAAATTGTTGTTTTATCACTTTTTGATTAAAAAAATATATTTTGTTTGCATGTGAACTTTATAACAAGTTTATAAAACTTATTAGAACCTGACTCAAATAAAATGGCTTATTGGACCTACATACAAAATATCAAAAACTCATAGCTCACTTCTGTCATTTTCATGAGTCCAATGACAATTTTAAAACTCAATCTAGAAGTGTTCGAGGTAAGTTGATTCACAATGAGTATCAATCCCGGTATTTACTGACGTCAGAGTCAGAAATATCAACTCTGGTATTTATTGACACCGGAGTCAGAAATATCAATCCCAGTATTTACTGACGCCGGAGTTAGAAATATTATAAACAAATCATTGATAACATAGCACAACAACCCATAGCAATTTAAGACAAAACTAGCAATACAGTCTGTCTAAGGTAGGACGTTTTAAAGGTGATAATATCTTTCTTCTAGCGTAATCAATCCTTTGCCATAGAATCTCTAAAAATCAGTTAGGGTTCCTAGTAACCATGATATCAGGTGACAACTCCTTAAATAAAACATTTTCCCTCTAAAAACAAAATGTCAAATATATATTCTTTTTCTAGTTTTTAAAGGTTGTTGCGAAAATAAATGACTGAAGACATCATTAGCATCTGAGAGCCAAATATCTATATCACAATGAACAACAAACATAAGAAACAACATTGGAAATATCACTGAAAATGGTGAATGATTCAAGATCAAAACCTATAAAAACAATTAAATGGAAAATCTAGAAAAATTATTAAAAGAAAGCATTTGATAATATATTGCCATTGAAAAGTGGGACCCGTGGTTACTCAGCGAGATTTATAGGATATGTGGAAAACACATATCGGAATGCAAGTTAGCAACGCTTCTAAAGATTATCTTTCGGCATTTTTGAAGACATTGAATGACGATTTAAGGCAAATGTTTGAACACAGTGAACTAAGTCTTGCAATTGACTTTGTAAGTAGAGGCTTAAAGAGAAAGGGTAATTGTTTTGAAATGAGTTTCTTAATTCTAACTCTTCAGTTAGCCATATTAACCTCTGGTTGCCAAAAGCAAAGCGATTGCATCCCTACAAAATCTGATTAAGTACTTTGCCAGAACAATTGGCATGTGCTAAATCACACCACCAGCTGCATTTAAACCAAAATTAGCTTCTACTGAACCATCACAAGACTCACAGTATCATTCAAACTACTGACATCACAGATATCACACA
>Ga0307515_10014274_pt1 | contig 14749 bp, 17 predicted proteins | sample 17_EM_MG_FD_194513 | JGI IMG/M metagenome (GOLD analysis project Ga0307515, IMG submission 194513) | Populus trichocarpa ectomycorrhiza microbial communities from riparian zone in the Pacific Northwest, United States - 17_EM | ecosystem: Host-associated > Plants > Roots > Unclassified | place... | reverse complement strand
CGTCCGGTTCCAAACCCGCCGCGTCCGACGAATCACGCTTCCAGTGGTTGAAACCTCTGGGCCCCAGGAAGACGTGCTTATACGGGCTGAATCTCGCGCCCACGGCGAGCCCCAAGGTCGCCATGTTCGATCTGGACGGCACTATCATTGTATCTGCCTATGGGAAAGGACAGCCTAAGAAGAACCGTCACGCAACCTTCACCTGGTGGCATAAGAGTGTCGTGAAGAAGTTAGAAGAGGTCCATAGCAGCGGGTAAGGTGGACGACCTAGCCCACTCTACGATGATCTTGACCGTTGCAGGTACTCGATCGTCGTAATCTCGAACCAGAAACTTTCCAAGGAGCTCGAGGTGTGGAAACAAAAGGTCCACCTAATTGCTGCTTCTGTAGGTTAACACTGGTTTTGCGATTGCGCGCACTCAGCTCAAGGTTTTGCTCAGCTCCCGAATGTGCCATTCAGGATTTTCGCAGCGGCCGCGGATGATGAGTATCGCAAACCCATGTTGGGGATGCTCAACGCACTGAAGGATATATATACATCTGAGAACGTGGAGATGGGTAAATTTTATCACCGTCTGGGGTTTCCTGTTGGTCTGATGGCTAACAATACACTTGAAGATATGACGGAATCGTATTTCGTAGGAGATGCTGCAGGGCGTCCGGACGATCACTCGGGAACCGATAGAAAGTGGGCAGTGAACGCTGGACTCAAGTTTTACACGCCCGAGGTACGAATGAACGGTGATTGTCGCTGAGAGACGATGACCTCAGATCCGTCCAGGAGTTCTTTTTGGGACAGCCAGCGTCAGAATACCGGTTTCTCGGGTACGACCCCTCATCGATGGTACCAGGTAAAATCCCGCATTAAACGGTAGACGTTGGAGAAGAGCTGAGGATATCCGTTTCAGGTGGAGAGCCGTTCACGCCGACGTTATCCCCCAAGTGCGAACTTGTGTTGCTTGTCGGCTACCCAAGCATGGGAAAATCGACATTGTACCGGAAACACTTCGGTCCCGCTGAGTATAGGCACATCAGCCAGGATTCCCTGGGAAGCAGGGCCAAATGTATAAAGGCGACAGAAGAGACGCTCGCGGGTGGGAAGAGTTGTGTTATTGGTGAGTTACTTGCGGGCTGCCCCCCCTGCGACGGGACCGTTGACCTTGTTGCTGGTCACACCCCCATCCAGACAACACGAACAGGGACGGGCAAACACGGAAGCACTACATTGGGATCGCTAAAAAGTTTGGTGTCCCAGTCCGGTAAGTCTGGTGATGGACAGTGCTCAACATTGAGTTTTGTTTACGTATATCTGTGGTGGGCAGGTGTTTCAAATTTGAAAACTCCATCGACCTGGCCTGGCACAACAATATGTATAGAACGTACTGCCTCGCCTCTTCCACCCTGGAGAATGAAGTGAGTGCCATTGTGCGGGCCCGCTTAATCGTCTCCGTTTCACTCACCGCCGGATAAAGGCTAAGCGGGACAAGGTACCGAATATCGCGTACTTTGGGTTTCAGAAGAACTACGAGGAGCCTTCGCTGGAGGAGGGGTTCTCCGAGATCATTGATGTCAGGTGGTACTTCGAAGGAAGTGAAGAAGAGAGGAGGAAGTGGGGTGTGTTACACCAGTCCATCAACGGAAAGTGAAGGGGTCGGCGTGTATCAGGTCCCCCGGGCCCCTTATCTATACCATCCGTCTGACTTGCGGCCGCTGATAGCCGCGTTGGTCTCGGATTGTTCGGTCAGATTTCGTACAACAGGACCGAACCGTATGATTTTTTTTTTCTGATTGAGATTCTTGGGTGGGGGGAGAGGACCTACTGGAAGAGAGCTGGGCGTGCTGTGAATCCAGAGTCAGCGGGGAATTGCAGAGTAGAAGGAGAGACTCGACCGGGGATTTACCTACGACGGCGGAACAGACTAGGGTAGGCTGTGCTGGGGATACGGACGCCACGTGGAAACGTTGCAGACGCTCCTCCCGCTCCACGCACCTCCACGCAACTGACCTTACACCCTCACCTTCTCCCATCCAACGTTTGTGTCCCTGATGCCTGCCGAGCAGTCGGTACCAACCCAGCCTCAACCTGAGGACCTTGATCTCTCGCGAGAGCAGATCAAGGTCTGTATGTTTTGCAGAACTCCTGTCTCGTCGTCCGACGCAGACTATCCGGCACACCAGCCATTAATCGAGCCAGACGTTCCTCTCCTATGCGCGGGTTGTAGAGAGTCCAGGAGCACCCCCGCCCGACAACAATACTCCATCCCAACCGGCGCTCGCGGCTCCTTCGGTGGGTCCGACCTCGTCAGGCCCGTCCTACTGCAAGCCCCCCCAGATGGTCCAGCCCAAATACCATTCCCAACCTCCCAAACCCACCTCTCTACGTCTCCGCTCGACGGCCCGGAACTGTCGCGCTCAATCTCCATCTCTTCCGAGTCCGGGACATATTTGCCAAGGATATCGGACAAGATCCACCATGTTCCAAAACCCAAAACCCAAACCGAAAACCTATACCCGATCTCCAGGACAGTGTCTTCCGAGTCCTCGCAGTCTCAGAAAGACAGTAGGCATGAGGCTATTCGCTCCCCCAACCCGCTGGTGGATATCACAAGGCTTCGCGTCCGGTCCCCCACTCATCATTGTCTCTACCCCGGAGCAACCTTCACCGGCACGCAGAAAAGCGGACGGAGCAGTTATGATGTCAACGTGACCATTGTGGTACGGCCTCCCCATCATTACCCTGGTCACCTGAATCAAACCTTGCATAATTCTCGTACAGGATGTTGACTTTTCATCATCGTTTTTGTGCGGTTACCTGCGGATACGTGGTCTTACAGAGGACTGGCCAGAGCTTACAACATACTTTGATGCCGAAATTATTGGCAGCCGATACGGCTTCTTGACGCGCAATTGGGGCGCCACCGAACAGGAAGACATGGTCCACTGGCAACGCTTCCCAGCATTCCGACACGTTAAGAACGAGCTGAAACGACCGTACTTGACCATGCCTGAGAACGACCGGGGGGCTGTCTTCATGCGGTGGAAGGAGCGATTCCTTGTCCCCGACCATCGCGTACAAGACATCAACGGCGCTAGTTTTGCAGGTAGGCCCCTTTCCGTTTCTCTGTGATCAATCCCGCTGAGCTTCTGCGAAACCGATAAAAGGGTTCTATTACGTTTGCGTCGACTTCAATCAACAACCACCGACCCCAACGTCCCACCATATGCCACTGATTCGTGAGACAGATGATATGAATACTGATGCGACCCCAGACCTGGCGTCCGAACCCCTCGAGATCTCAGCAAAACCCGACAGTCCTCGTCGGTCTAGGAGGCGCTCAATCGATAGGGAGGGCCAATTCCAGCGGGGGATATCGCGTTCTAGCTCGCGTAGCGGGCCTGGCCCACTTGTGGCTACGATGAGCGGCTTCTACTTTCACCAGAACTCTGAACCGTGAGTCACGACACGTTTTCATCGACCTCGTCACAATCTCAAATCCCATTCGTCACAGCTACCAACAGTTATCGTTGAATCATGTTCCCCAGAGGGCAGACACATGCTTTGAGCTTCGGTAGATGTCGGAACTGGTTGATTCGCGCACAAAACACCGTTGCTCGCGACTTGTGATTCCTCCCCCTACTCAAGTTTTGGCTGAAGATCGTGGTTCGGTCTGTTGTATCCTATGTATTATCATGCTTTCTTACCCCGGTTTTCCCTGCTCCGTCTTTTTGATCCATTCTCCCTCCTCGTGCTCTATTCCCGTAGTTAAGCCCTTACCCCTACGTTGTACGCGTTGTTTCATGCCCTCTCCCGCATGCGTGAGACAAATGAGGATGGCCTCTCTCGGCCCGAGTTGTTCATTCCGTTTTCACTAAACGGGGAGCTCTTCCCGGTGACCGGATCTGATAAGGTATAATGATCGCAGATCGACGGCCAACCCCGTGGCACATATGCATTTTAAGGGTTCGCCTCATCTCATGTATCATGGCATGCCGTCCCACTCTGCACCCCAACCAAGCACCTTCAGCATGAGCGACGAACCTCCCCGCACAGCTGCTCTGTACAACATCGCCGACGACCTCGGCCAGAAGGTGTCTAATGTTTGTGCGAGCTTACTCGAAAGACAAAGGTGAGAGGGGTTTCCGGCGCTCGTCGTAGCGCAATCGAGCCCCGGGCTGACGTCCGCGCAGGGCTGGAGAAGATGTAGATACTGTGCACCATGAGGTATTACCGAGTCGTCTAACTCGCCCCAAGCTTACCGTTCCGTAGCTCGCGCCCTTGGAAGAAAAGCTATCAATGGTGATAGTCAAGCTCCGTCGGTCGAAGAACGCCGCTCTGCCCATCAATCGTATTCCACGGGAGACCCTGGCCAACGTCTTCCTCTTCCTCCGAGGTGAGGTTGTGTCCATTCACAAACCGGGGTACGCAAGGGCACGGCCGTTTCACGAGTGGATAATATCCGTAACACACGTGTGCCACCACTGGCGAGAGACTGCGCTCATGTTCCCCTCGCTGTGGTCGACGATAGATGTCACGAGACCGGAGGTCGTTGACGCCTTCACGTCGAGATCTGGGTGCTTGCCCCTTGACGTTCACATCAGGTTTGAGGGCGGACGGTTCAGACGCCCTCGTGGCAACTCCGACTCGGACCTGGCGAGGAGGACGAGCCTTGGCTTCGTGGGAAACCTCCCTGATCATAGCGGGAGATTCCGGAGTTTTACGATGGTCTATCCGTTGGACGCTCGAGGAACCCTATCAGACTTTCAGCTCCCGGCGCCGTTGCTCGAGACGCTTGTGATTTACCCCCCAGCCCACGGCGGGTATAGGAACCCATTCGGAGGGGTAGACGATAGGACCAACCCATCCCTCCCGACGATTTTCGCGAAGTCACTCCCCTCCCTGCGGGTTTTGAGGGTTAATTACTTTACAATATGGCCCAACAACCGCTTCCGCAACCTCTCCGTGTTGTGTTTGGCCGCTCAGCGCAACTTGGAACGCTCGATGGAACAGCTCCTGGATCTTTTCCGATGCAGTCCGGGGCTTCGTGACATCTTGCTCGAACAAGACGACGCAGGGCTCGGGAGAACGCCCGTGCGAGACTTGACGGATGTCACACCCGTGCCGCTGGACGAACTCCAGAGGCTGTATCTTTCCGGTTTCGCGCACCATGGGATCTCGAGACTTTTGTCGCTGATCCAACTGCCCACCACGAACGACGTTGCGATCAGGTTCGACGGCGTCAGGTTCCCATCCCAGCACAACCCCACGATCCACGACATCTTTCCGCAGAATTACCCACCGGAACACCGGTTGCAGGGAGCGACTCGGATCGAGCTTGGGTGCACACCCGCCGGTCTTCGGCTCATTTCATGCGGACCTCATTCATCGCTTTTTCTCTCGACTACGGCACACCACCAACTGAACGCTTTTATTCCCCAAGGATTACGACAGTTGTTCAGTTCGCCTTTACCGGTTGCACGACAGTTATGGATCGAGTCCAGTTTAACGAGCCGATCCGCGTATCCCACCATTTTCGCCTCTGTTCCGGAGCTGGAGGAGTTGGTCATCACGGACAATTTCCTCCCACCCGACACCGCCATCCTACACGCCCTCCTCCCAGACGAGAGCTCGGGATATATCCCGCTCCCCTATCTCCAAACCATCACCCTACAGACAAGATTCCTCCCCGCCGACAAGTTCGTCGAGGTTGCGAGTGCGCGAGCGAAGGTGGGAATCCCGTTTAAAGATGTGAAGGTGTACAGGAAAGCAGGAAGGGAATGTTTCGAGGTGGAGAATGTCAAGTTGAGGGAGAATTTGGCGGGTTTGGTGGAGGGTGGCGTTAGCGTCGAGATGGTCCCTCCGGATTATCGGAATTTGAGGATAACGATTCCCGAGGTTTGTCTCGTTGATGATTTTTTGTGGCCTTCGTGGAGAGATAGGACCAAAGCGTAGGTTAAGCGCAGGTCTGTAGCAGTTGCAGCGGAGTGGACATTGTTGTTTTTTCGTTTATCTCACGTTTTCGATGCATTCGCTGCTAGATTGCTGATTGATTGTACTCACTCATATTATGTTATAGATACTTGGCTGTATGGTGACGCTCCCCTATTTGTATTTCTTTTCCGCCGTTCATAACGTCCCTGCTAAATTATTTGATTGTTGGACATCTGTGTGATTGTAGAATGCTCGCAGAAGGCCAAAGGTCAGGGCCATACACTTTCGACGTCCGACACGGCCAATTATCCTCGCCTGGCTGCCATCTGATCGAGAACAGAGCACCCGCGAAGGATATATCACCAATCGACTCGGTGGATATATGGCCGGAAAAGGTCTCACCCGCGGCCGTTTGCATCGGAGAAGCACAGCCGTCAGGGGCATAAGTAACGTCGGGGATCAGTAGCGTCCAGGACTAGATCACGGCTGAGCGCTGAGCCCCGAACTGAAGGGCGCGCAGGAAGACATCGGCTTCCCTGAAGCAATAATATGCAGTGGTATGATAAAAATACGACGATGCGGGTGTGTTAGATCGTACGGTGCGAATAACGCTCAAGGTAAAAAAAAAGAAGGAAACGGTATCCGGTGGAATCTTAAGCGTCGGTTTCATCCGAGACGAGAAGGGTCGTAGCGGATGATGAGCCCTTCAAGCCCCGATCAACGGGGAATGGGTAACATGTCCCCCTAACGTCTCGGTCATCAAACCCCAGCGCGGCTTCGTTTTCTGATCCACCACCTTTACACTGCCGCAGAGCAATCAGCTGCTCGTGGATCTCCTTAGAACGCAGGCCCCGCCCGAAAGACGGGCGGAGGTCCCATAGCCAACCGCGAAAATTCTCGAAGCCTAGAGATAGATTGCGATGTTCCAAATGCGTAAAGAAAACCCGCTTCAGGGAAGCGAGGGCCTTGTATGACGGTTGGCCGAACCACTTCTGGAAAGGCAACTCTTCGAGTCCCTGTCGCATGCGCAACCTTCTACTCTTCTTCGTTGGAAGTTGAATCTCGTAGTGTGTGACCAGGGTCAGCATAACATAGAAGAGGAGCTACATGCATCCTTCTGCTGCATGGTCTCTTTCGAGGTCGTGCGGGTCTCCGTTTAGTATCTTGACCACTGGCACCGCCCAGAGTCGACCTATTACGCGCCTTTGCTATCTTCCGGCTGGATTCAGAAGGTTCGTCTGCCGGCCACTTTCTGGACGAAGGAAGTTCTGGAGTTGAGGCTGCTTCATCGAGAGTGGCTTGGTGGGTATATGAGAAAGCCGCATTCCGGAACCGCGACGGCGTGTAAGAGCGGGCATGGTCTTGTTGTAGATCTCGGCCTATTTCCGGTCAGCCACAAAAGCCATCGTGAGAGGTTGTTCCGCGCTCACCACTCACCTTCAACCCGGGCACACGCAACCCATCGACTAAAGCATTATCCCACGGCTTCAATTCCAGACCCTGGAGGGCTTGGACACAAATGAGACTTGATTCCTTGAAGTGCTGTCCATCACGCTCCCTCTGGCGGATGTGGGGCATTCTGAGATAACGTTGGGTTTTATTTTTGACTGAGTTGTCCGACGATGGATTGGTTGAGAGGTCGAGAGTGGCGTGGGCTATGTCTACCAGGGGCTTGTAGAGCCTCCACTCCTGGCTGCCCGGAGTTCCGCACTGGTAGGAGTAGTCACTATAGGCAATAGGAAGGGCCTTGTTGCACTTGATCTACCCGATAGTCTGTCCCCATAGTTCCTTCCGGTTCTCGGGAATGTGCAGGACATGCTTCACGAAAATATTTATGTGGACAAACCCGGTAGCGTTCTTGGGCAATATACCCTTCATACTCGGCCCTACCATACTTTGGAGCCCGGTCCGTATTGGGTCTCAGCCTCTGCAAGATGAACGTCCAAGCGGAAAGTGGAATTGGATCTGGGGCTGAGAGAGTGGCTTCGTGTTTGCGTCCTTGAGTCTTCGGCACAAATTACGCAGAAGGAGGAGTAAATAAGGCAGTATGAGCAGACTTATCGGATGGCGAACGAGAACTTGACGGTGTGGTTGCAGATATAGGGGAGGGATGCGAGTGGTCGGAGAGAACCTCAACATCACAGCGAGACTGTATGTAGGACAGCGAGTTGGTGAAATTCAATCAGGGCCATGTCCTGATAGAGTCTGAAGGCCGCACAGAATTAACCGAGATAGCGACGAAGGAGGTGCAAGCGGTGTCACGGTGAACCGTGGGACGCGTCCAAGGACCAAGGTGGTCAGGGATCGATCGCCCCGCGATCAACATTCAACATTCATTGTCCAAACACATCCAAACAACGGCGGAGAGCAGGAACACGAAACGGCTTGCTTAGTGGCTATAACATGCCAGTACACGAAACAGCCCAGGCCGTGATATTTCTGGACCCGGGACGTCAATCCGAGGCGGTATCTCGATGACAACCAAAAAGTGCCGTGCAAATATTTCCTTACGGCGATTGGCACGCCACTCTCTTCCCGCCCATTCAAGATCATATTGACCACCTCATCCATAAGGTTAGTAGGAGCATCCATTGTTCAGTGCGGTCTTCTCCCTTTTCTCATTGTTCCGAGGTCATGTTGGAGGGCTAGATGATCACAGGACGGAAGGTTGGGGTACAGATGGACAGACAGCACTGATCCGTGCTCACCCCCCCTGACTGCCGTCTTGTTGACAACATGACATTGGGACTCGAGAAAGTGAATCGTTCTACCTACCCGCAGCCGTCGGAGGGACGCTACTGCCCGAGGCACCTGAACCATGAGGATATTGAATAATACCAACAACTCCGGTCCCAAGCATGTCTTGCTGTGTTATCTCGGATGTAATATGTAGCAGCGTTGAATCCGATGCTTCGGGTAGACTCGAATCCCTGACATCGTAAAATGGAGCCAGTTACCAGGATCCGTCCCGCCTGCAACCCGAAAGAACGGGGGGAGGGTTGCGCCTTAAATGTCCTCTCGGATATTCGTTTGTGCATGGTTACATTCTGCCGTCGCCACATGGTCCCCCTTAAAGATTACTCGACTTACCGTCATGGCTTCCCATTCGATGTCAAGCGACGTGCATAATCATTCCCCCACGGTACACCTGGGTTGGAGTTCCTTCGAACCTATGCACTTTACCTAGTGGGTCAACAGGGGACGGCGCACGGTGCCTTGGATCTGGTACCCAGGTCTCTGGCTATAGTCGGGGATGCGAGGGATACTCGCTGGGATCAAGATCACCACATGGGATAGTGAATCAAACCAGGCTATTTGATCTTCAGAATCAGGTTCGATGACCTAATGAAGACCTTACTTTCACGTGACGGAATAGGGATTTCCTTGCGAAACTTGATCGAAAAAATCAAAAAGCCTTTTCTAGCTCTTGTCCGCAGAGATATTGAATGTCAGAAGAGGAAGAGCCGGACCATCTAGAGGCTGGGGGCCACAGCGAACTTGGCCAACGTGATAACGACCATTGGTGTCACCGATCATCGATCATTTGACTCGATCGCGAACTTATCGGCAGGGTTGGCATGAGGATTAAACTCGATTATTCGAACTGTTCCAAAACTACTTAACCGGCTGCAGGGGCAGGAACCCATGGATTGATCCTCCCGCTTTATTTTTCCTTACCCCACTTGAGACCACAGACAGTTCGGTGGTCTGCATCCCATTCCCTCTCCCTAAGTCGTACCTTCAAGGCGGTAATCTCCTGATTCTTGGTATCAGTTATCAAAGTGAATCGACCTAGATGGATGGAGCGGACTTGGCCGCTCTGGTTAAAGCCGGAGAGCAGCTGTACGCGTTTTATCCGTTGCCTTTCACACTGCAAAAGATGACGTCTCTGATTCAATGGACCGTTCTAGATTCTCGCTGAAGGTAGTCCTTTTGTTCTCGAACATGTGCGGATACAGGGTTAACCTCAAGTCGTGGACAACTGCGCACAGTTGTTTTTGACTTCCATGCGCTGTCTATGGGTATACGACTACCTCTTGACCCTTGGGGATGAGGTCTGGTACCTCCGAAGTTCTGCCGAGGTTTCAGGTTTTGACCGGTGAACAGATAAAATACGCTTGGACTGGGAGAAGATCGTGGAGTGAGTTTTCTTTACCTCACTTTTAAACATCTAATTACCTACACAATTATTTGTCAGTGTTTGCATTATTCCTTGCTGTACGTCACCTGGAAACGTCTCGTGTCACAACGGGCTTGACGGTGCCGTAGAATAGGTATATCCCTCTGTTGATCCTCGTCTGGGGAAACGCCGTCGAGTTTAATTATACGAAGCCTGTAAGTTCCCATCCACGGTGCCGCAGAAACGCAATGCTCACGAGACCCGCTGTAGTTGTGCGTTTCCGCCATCTTGTATCTCCTTCGCCGATACCCATCGTGCTCAACAATTCGACAGTTGCGAACACACTAAATGGTTGATTGTCTTTCATACGACCGTCGTTACCGTTCTCGCTGAAATGGTGGCTATGGCAAGGTCTGGCCATTCTCTCTCGGTCGAGACGAATTCACGTTGAAATTAGATGCGGTGGTTTTGGCAACAGGATATATGTCATAACCGGAAAGAGCAGGTTGCTTTGCACTGTGCTTTTCACACTGATTGCTGTGCAACTCTGTTTTGGAGTTTTTTCTATCGTCCGGACCGCGATGCACCAGAGTGGGTTCCTCAACCATTTATTGATCCTTGTGCGGATTCAGATCGGTCCCCAGCGCTACCGGTGCCAGATATAGACCTAGATGCGTTCAAGATTTGCTCCTTCGAGGAGTGGCGGTTTGGGGAGGTCTTTTTTATTAATGTAGCTCTTGCTTTCGGTACGCCTTTACCCTTCAGCACAATTTCACCTCAGAGGTCCTGACGCGCCGCACATTCCGCCCCCCCACGTTGCGGCATCATAGATGTTTTTGCATTCGTGGTCATTTTTTTCACGGCCAGGAGACCAGGGACGGGCAGGTATCCGGGGATTCCGAGCATTTTGGATACCCTTCTGCGAGACGCGACGATATACTTCGTGTTCATGTTGCTCTGTCAATTGTTGTCTCAGGTGTTCACGTTGGCCGTTACGGTAGGTGACATACGATATGTTAGAGGGTGGTTGATCGCGCCGTGCTCATTGTGTGCCATGCATTCAGGATATATATAAACTCCTTCCTGCGGCGTAAGTTTCTCATCGGCGGCAAAGATACCTTCGAGTGATTAACGTTAACTTGTGCCCCGTAGGGCGAGCATAGTTATTATCCCGGTCATGGCGTTACGCCTCATGATCTCTTTGAAGAAGGCTGGCTCCGAATACACAAGGCCGCGGTCACTACCGACCATCGATCTCGACCCGACAAGTTCAACGAGCAATGAAAGCATGCGTTTCGCACCGCAAGTGCTTGGTGAGTTGCACGGAGTCTCAGAAACTTCCCCCACACCGAACCAAGAGGATGTGGAGCTTGACTCTGCGCTTCGATGGGCTTCCTAGTATACCCCCAACTGGTCGTCGCCGAACGTCGGTATGGCTTTACCCTCGGTACCACCCGCTGTAACTGATTCAACTTTTCCTAGTCCCCCTTGGAGCGGAAGCCTCACCTTAAGGGCTAGCGGAAGTCCGTAAGCCATAAGCCAACCATCAAAGTCCTTTCGAGAGGGGAGGTTTCTGTGTCAATTACACTGAACAGTTTTAGGAAAACATTATGACATTATGGACATCTCCTTGTAGTTTTAGTTACGTGAACCCGAACTTACAGCTTAGGGTAGGCATAGTAGCGGACGGCGAATCCTTTAAGTTCTTCCATCAGGTATAGCGAGCCGGTTCAAAGACTTGAAGGCGGGATAAGTGTGCTCGTTCTTGAGGACATCACCCGGACCATCCTGCACTATGACGAATTTCTTGAAGGGCTTGAATCTGCTCATGCGAGAGACCTCTGCGAGGCATGTTCACGAACAGGACGGGTGATCACGGGAAACCATGCCGTTCGCCGACGCCAACACAGAAGGCCTCGCCACTCTCATAAGTAATGCCCACCAAGGGGCAACCATGCGGGGCTTGACCTAACACAAGGGGAACATCGCGATGTACAGGGACAAGGACACATGATATTGCGTGTGGTCATGAAAGTTTATATTCGAAACATGTGCAGCCGGCGATGCTAGCGAAAAGTTCTCTTGATCTACAGTCCCTCGTCTTCATCATCAGGCAGGGGGACGGCCTCAGCCTAGTGTTACGAGGTAGTGTCAGCGTTAGGGAACGACGCTGAGATGAAGAAAGACATACCCGAGCCAGTTCTTGCTGGTATTGCTCCATCAACCCGGGATCGATTGCGACCTCAGCAGGTGCCAAGGCTGGGGCGGCAACGAATTCGAGAGTGGGGTTTCTGTAGTTGTATAAAATAGGTCAGATCTCACCTGGGAGGTTTGTGGCGGCAAGGACCTACCCGACGAGTTTCCTTGCCAACCAGAGGAATGGCTTTTCGAAGTTGTAGTTCGACTTGGCCGAGATTTCGAAGTACTGAATGTTCTTCTTTCGGTGGAAAGTCACTGCGCCGGTCTTCACTTTTCGTTCCTGTAATAATGTCAGCCCGATTGACCCGCGGCACGATAAAAGGTATGAGCATACTTTGACGTCGACCTTGTTTCCGCAAAGTACGATGGGGATGTTCTCACAAACTCGCTCGAGATCACGATGCCAGTTGGGGACATTCTTGTAGGTGATACGGGAGGTGACGTCGAACATGATGATACCGGATTGGCCCTGGATATAGTAACCGTCGCGGAGACCACCGAACTTCTCCTGGCCAGCAGTATCCCACACGTTGAAACAGATGGTGCCAAAGTTTGTGCTGAAGGTTAAAGGATGGACCTCGACACCGAGGGTGGCTGAGAGACAAGAGTTGAGTCGGCCTGGGACGCGCCATTAGATGAAGATGTGGACTCACCAATGTACTTCTTCTCGAACTCGCCAGTCAAGTGACGCTAGGAAGCAGATGAGGAAGATCAAGACCGCGATCAGGATGGATGACGGCGACTCGTGATTTACCTTGACGAAAGTGGTCTTGCCGGTTCCACCATCGCCAACTGCACACAATAGAGAAGGATTTCGGACAAAGCGCGAGGCGAAAACGCGAGCAGTTGGGGGGTGAGGCCATCGAGAACCAAGTAGGTATTATCGATTAGAAAATTTAGTGAAAAGTGATCAGAAATGGATGAGACGAGATAGCAGGGGACGATGTGCTTACCGAGGACGAGCTTGAAAGTGGGGATGTTTTCAGCAGCCATGAATTATCGTCTTTATCGTCTGGTGAGTAGGATAAGGGAGATGGTGGTAGTTGCGGTTCAAAAGATCTCGGACGTGGCGCGGCCGTGACTCTCCTTTGGTCATCCGGTCTGATCATGTCCTCTCAAAAAGCAAAAGACAAACAAGCCATCGACACAGTCGACGACAGCAGCGAACTCTCTGCCGACGAATCTGGCGACTCCGGACTCGAGCAGCCCACTAACGAGCCCGGTGCTCAGATGCCCTCCTCTAAAAAGAAGAAAAAGAAGAAGAAATCCAAGCTTGCTAGAATTCTCAATCCCGTTTCAGGGGCCACCGAGGATAAGCTCGTAGAGACCGTCCTCGAAAAGGTCAAGGCAGGACATGCCGATGCGGACGAGGACACCGTCAGGACCGCCCTACAACAGTTGAATCTCAAGGACGTCGTTGCCGGTAAATCTGGTTTGGGTGGAAAGAACCAGAAGGACACCGGAGGTCACAAGGTTTGTGATTATCGCGCTTCCGTGTGTCCAGTATACTGATAGCGTGCCTACAGTTCTGGGCTACCCAGCCCGTCCCACAATATGGTATCGTCCGTAGTTCCTAGCCCAGGAGCAACCCGTTTCACATCGTACTTGATTAGGCGAGGAATTGCCCCAGGAGGACGGCTACATCGAGCCCCCAAAGCCTCCCGAAGAGCTCAAACAACAACCAGACCCTCTTCTCAAGGATTTCGAGTGGGCGACGCTGGATATCGATGACCCCGTCCAGGTAAACAGGCGTTCTGATCCCCCCGTAACTCCACCAACCACGCGTTACCCAGCTGAAAGAGGTGTACGAGCTATTGTCTGCAAACTACGTTGAGGATGATGATGCGTCCTTCCGATTCAACTACTCAGCAGAATTCTTGAAGTGGTGCGGATCTCCAATTTCACCACCGTTGACGTCAGCGCGGGTAAACATCAGCGCCTTTCCAGGGCTCTGCAACCACCAGGTTATATCAAGGAGTGGCATCTTGGTGTGCGTGTTGCTGCGAACAAGAAACTCGTAGCATTCATATCTGGCGTTCCAGTGACACTACGAGTCCGAAACAAGTATGTGCCCGCAGCTCGAGCTCTCGATTTCGAATATTGATTTTGTGGCAGGGAGATCAAGGCCAGTGAGATCAACTTCCTTTGCGTGATCAAGAAACTGCGTCATAAGCGACTGGCCCCCGTCTTGATTCGAGAAGTCACTCGACAATGCAACCTCAAGGGAGTCTTTCAGGCGATATACACAGGAGGGGTTTTCCTACCGACTCCAGTATCTACCTGCCGGTTCGCCAGTTGCAACTGCTCGTGATTGAGCCCGCACTGACGATGAGCCATAAGATATTACCATCGTTCGCTCAACATCCCAAAACTCCTCGACGTCAAGTTCACCTATATCCCACGGCATTCAACTCGTGCTCGGATGATGCTCCAGTATAAACTCCCGTCCACCCCTCATTTCGCCGCTTCTGGCCTGAGAGAGATGGAAGAACGCGATGTAG
>Ga0307515_10014273_pt1 | contig 14750 bp, 8 predicted proteins | sample 17_EM_MG_FD_194513 | JGI IMG/M metagenome (GOLD analysis project Ga0307515, IMG submission 194513) | Populus trichocarpa ectomycorrhiza microbial communities from riparian zone in the Pacific Northwest, United States - 17_EM | ecosystem: Host-associated > Plants > Roots > Unclassified | place... | reverse complement strand
TTAATTTAATTACAACATAAAACAAGGCACACGTTTATTTTAAAGCAAGTTAAATCTAAAAGTGAGTACACCATAATTAAAGACATGTGTTTTAAGAAAAAATATTTTAGATACATCATTCATATTTAATTTATATTCATATACTTTTTTGATACAAAATTACATTACAAAGCAAAATATTTATTTTTCCATTTACATCATTTGATTAAAAAAAAATTACAAATACAAGACTTTTTACTCATCATAACGTTGTAAGATACCTGAAAATGTATTTAATATCAAATACAATCAACTTATACCCAAATGAATATTTGTTATTACTTCTTCTAAATATTTATTCCCAACTAATACAATTAGCATAATTTAAGAACATATAAATGCCCTCTCTAGCTCAAACCGAATATTTGTTTCACTACCACATTAACTGATTTCTTCAGTTTTCTATTAACCAGAGCACTAATTCTATTAACCAGGGAACTAGTTTCTCCAATTATATATTAATAAGGCACTAGTCTCATTAACCAGGGAATTATTATCTTTATTTGCCTATAAATCAGGACACTAGTCCTATTAACTAGAGTAACTAGTTTCTTCAATTTCTCATTAATCAAGACACTAGTCCTATTTACCAAAATAACTAGTTTCTTCACTAATTTAACCTTTATCAAATAAGATTTAGATACATTTAAGGAAAATTATGATCACAATTTAAATAATACTTTAATTTTAAGGTGTTGAGCACCTACCTGATGTTTGAACACGTGAAATGGTCCCCTACTACTGAGTAGGTCTCGCGGCCTCTCTTGTATCAGCAAGAACAATATCATTTGCTATTCAATCGTCAACTTATTTCAAAATTTAACTCCATATGCAATCATTTTAATCCTGACTTAAAATAATTTGACATAATTCCATATCACTTAAATTAATCATCATTAACTATTTTACCCATATTGACAATTTCATTCTTATAATTTCCATAATTTAAATCTTATATTAAGAGTAATTCTAAACAAATTTTAAAGTTAGCTACTTCTAACCAACTAACTTAACTTAATCGCTTAAAAACACTGATTAATATTTTAACTATATTTGAAGTTATAGAATTTGGTTACGCGCATAATTTGTTTCTTATGAAAGCTAAGATACAAGGATATAGCTTCATTGAAAGGAATAAAACTCAGTTATGTCATTAACACATCCAAAACTACTTATCATTGCAGCATTTAAAAATTATTCAGCAAAATATAATATGACTCTTTCTCAGTTTCTAACTTTATATCTGGAGTTTTATAACTCTAAATTAAACAAGATTAGTCTTATTGAAAAGATATCATCCCTAACTTCAACTTTTATGAGAAGCTTATTTCAATTTTTTTCATTTTCAAGCTCTAAACTCAACTAAAAGTTGGGTGATGAAGCTGTCTAGTTTTTCAATTTTTTGCTTTTGACATGTAACAAAGTATTTTCATTTATTTTCTCACCATTCAAAAAGCAAGTATTTCTTCTCCACGTATCTTATAACATCATTAAACATAACACTATAATAATTAATTAGTTTTTTTTCTCGTATCCTTTTTGAAATAACTACATTCAATTTCTTTAACATTCCTTCATCAATAATACTTCAATGTTGCACAAAAATTCCATAATTTCTTACAAAATTGCAATGTTCATGATTCAAAGCATAACTAATCTTTCCATTACATATTAAACACAAGATCTCTATTTCTTTTCAATTGATCCTCTACATTTCAACACATGTTATAATAAGTACAAACAAACAATATTCATGCATTGTTTTTTTTTTTTTAATTTTTCCCCTTTATGGCTGGCACCACCACCTTCAACAATACCAGGATTTTTTTCTTCATTTGTTCATTATTCTAAGTTTCTTTCTTCTATTCTCATCCCAATTACATCCAACAAGACAAATTTATCATTTCCCCTAAATTTTCTCATGAACCCTAACCTAGAATTTACAATTTAGACATCAATTCTTAATTGTATTCAATTTAACTTGTGTAATCAAGTCTAAAGCTCCTTACTAGGTGATAAAGTGAGCTTTGATTCTCAACCACTTAAAATTTCCTGACACTCCTTATTTCTCCCTCTTGGTCAGTTCCTTTCTCTCTCCAAATGCCGAAATCTCTTTCACTTATTCTCTTTAGATTCTTGCTTTGATGTTGTTTCCCTTGCTACTTAGCCTAAATTTTTCTCAAACCTCTTCAATTTGTAGTATTTCCACTAAATTTTGGTAAATAAAATTGAGAAATATTCTCCTCCATATTCTCTTTTGATGCCGACTTAAGAGGGAAAAAAATGGGGTATTTATAGTTTAATCTATTGATATTTATATATTGACCCCATTTTGCTTAGTTATTTCACTTAGTCCCCAACTTTTCTATTATCTAATAATTAGTGTCGTGTTCTCTTTTCATTTCTTGTTATTCATTCCATATCTTTAATTTAATTTAACTCATTTTATCTCCGAGTTAAGATTTTAATATTTAAAAAAAAAATAACAGGGGTTTTCACTTTCTCTCTCATCTCTGAGAACTTAAAGGTTAAAACATGATGAAAATAAAATATGAAAACCGAAATGAAAAAACCAGAAACTATAGAAATTAAACATATAAAAATGGAAACACATGAAATACTAAAATGAACTTTTTTTATATTAAAAACACTATAGAAATCCATTATATTTTGTGAGGAACTATCATACTTAGATGAAGAGTACAAATCCCATGCATTTTAGTTTATAGTACTAATAAAAATGATAATAATTTAGATTTATATTATTTTATATGTCTTTACCAATCTAAATTAATAAATTTAATTATGGATAATTTAAATCATCAATTTAAAAAATAATAGTGTTACAAAAAAAGAAGAAGAAGAAGAGAGGATTTGAACAAAAAAAAAAAAATACACACACTTGACACATAATATTAGGCTATTCTCAAATAAGTGTTAATATTGCTCAGAATTGTTTTTAGAAGGCAAGACCAATAAGATGATATAATTCATGACATTGTTTATAAAATAACCATTTATTTGATAATAATTGCATATATATAATATAATATAAACAAAGACTTCTTTTTTATCCATCTCAAGAAAATACTTTCATTGTTTTACATATACTACAATTTTTTCTCACATTTTTTACAAAGTGTATGATACAACACAATTATTTTATTTCATCCTATTTTGACACATCAAATAATTGAAGGCTTTAACCATGTAATTATATGGTAAAATTCATTTTTAAAAATTAATTTAAACTAAGAACCAATCTAAAAATCTATTATTTACAAGAAAGAGAGACCTAATCAAATAATGATTCAATAATATGAACGAAATTATATGTTTAAAGTACATGGACCAAAAAGTATTGATACTCGAAACACAGGGAGGCCAAAACGCCCAAAAACACCATTTATATGATGCGTTTCGACCACCGCAGAAACGCATTTCCTCATTCAAAGTATATTTGGGGTGAAACTGTTAGCATACAGTCCCAAACACCATACCTAACAATCAATGTCTTGACTTTTGGCTAGCAATTTCTGGCTTTATCCTGTTACAGCTCTCCGCCATGGTTTTTTGATTCTTGAGGAACAAAATTCGTAGAAAAAGCCTTCAAGAAAAGCTTTTGAAAACTTATTTTATAAAGATTTTAAAAAAGTGAAACAATTTTCTATGAAATAATTCCGAAATAATTGCTTATTTCTGCCAAAATAATTCCAAATTGATGCAACAGAAAAAATCTATACGGGGATTAAGAGAATATCCAAATAAAAACGGAATTGCATCTGGTAATATTCTTCTCAAGGTACAGCCAACTATCAAAACAATTGCCAATCGTATCCATTCTCTAGATTCCAGATTCAGCATGACAAAACAGTTACCCGATTCAGAAGAGCGAAAATGGCAAGTATAGATAGCAGCAGGGAGAGCATATTAGGGCAAGATAAGCAGTGAGGATAGCTTGCTTGGAGCTGCATGCATTAACAATGTATTAAAGATTCGCCAGTTTAAAACTATAAAGGAGCATCTCTCTCACACACAACAGAGTACTAAATTATACAACAAATTTAGTTGTTTTGAATAACAGTTATTTCAACTATTACAGGCTACAATGTAAACCATCTGTGTATAGTATGATATATCTCCAGTTTCCTCAGACAGCAGGGACTATATTCCATGCCTCACTCGATCTATCCTTTGACTAAAGGCCTAATCATCTTCTCTATCGTTTGTATTCTAGAGGTTCTGTTGCTGACATTGTGAAATAACTGTTGCAGGTGTGGTACTGCAGATGGATCGCCCTGCTGGAGATAATAACACAAGAAATCATAGTAGTTAAGAGATGGAAGATTTAGTGAAAATGTTGTCCTGGCCTATATGGCAACAGATTGAAATGCCACCATATATTTATTATACAAATGGATGTGCAAATCACGTCTGCACCAGAGTCATTTGTAGACTCTGTACATGTAGGATTCTGCTCAAACTAGTTATACCACCAAGTAAATGCTTCAGCTCTGCTGACGACATTCTTGCATGTCCTGTTTTCTAATATCTAGGAGTATATAGAAAAACTATCTAGACAGGATGGGTTGAACTTCAGGGATGCTATTAAAGCTTTGGAGCTACAGGCCGTAAGACATTTCAGGTGTAACAAAAACTTTTCTACCTATCTTATCAGACATGTTTTTCCCTTGCAACCCAAGACGTTACTTGTATAGAAGAAAATGGCCTTGATTGCACTCTCTATGCATGTAAAAGATCAATGTTGGGATGACAGATGCAATACATGCACCTATGTAAATTAAGGATCAACCTTGGGAAGCAGATGCAACATGTATTTGCAATGTACTGACACTGACATACACGAAGTCTCCATGGAACAATCAATCATGAAAGTCAATCAAGTCTTTTAACTTACGCGAAAAATGTCAATGAAGGCAGCATCACTTAAAATCACAGGAAGGCGACATCTTAACCCGTCGCATGACCTGCAATTTGGAAGAAATCAACTCATAAATTGATGCTGAACTAAAAACTACAGCCAAATATTTGAAATAAGAATAGATATTCAGCTAACCTTGGACTTTCTGAGAGCCTATGATAACACCAAATTATGTGTTTCAGAAGCCGTATGGAGGGGTTTTCAGCTAGCTGCCCCTCCTCAGCAAGCTTTAAGACCATGCTCCCTAAAACACGGACCAAGGCAAAAAATCTCTCCGCTACAGTACAGCAATACCTTAACCCTTCTTCATTTATTAAAATTTTGTAAACAATATAAGTCGCAACCTGTTTGGTCATACACGTTACAAATTGCATAACTCCTCATTCTAACCAGTTTTATCCTAAACTTTAAAGAAGAGTTCAAGTTGCAGGAAAAGAAATGTGCTCGAACAGCATTATGCTAGAAATCGATTTCTCAGGTTTTCCAGTAACATCATATATAGCTGGAACCTTTGCCTTTCCATTAAAAATTTTCATTGTTATCCCCTTTCCCAAAAATATTTTCTCAAATATGTCAGTTGTGTTGGTTTCAGAACACAGCACATGATAACAGCTCAGAAGCCATAACTACGCGATAGAATGGAGGAAAGCGGTTGGCACAACTAATTTGAAGTATGAAATGTTCGAAGTCAAGGCACTCACTGTTTTTGACAATACATCTCCAACCTCCATGGAGCGTATGCAACAAGGAAATACTTCAGATTCTAGAAGGAAGTTAATGACATTTGGGTCATCAACCTGCAGAAACAAAAAGAGTCATAATTTAATTTCACTTGTTTTAGGAAAAATCTAATTTATTTAAGGTATGAGATAATTAGTTTCTTTTTCCACATAATACAATCACAACCAAAAAGCTTCAATGGGTTGTGTTTTGGTTGCATTTTCAGTTTATTTAAATGAATTTTTCGTATCGTGCCAACAATGCATGTTAAAGACCATAGTCAGGCAAATATCAAGCTCAATCTCCAGAAGGGCACCTTGGCTAGAGCACCAATAACACTTAAGCTGGCAAGCCTTATAAATTGATGAGGCCTTTCCTTGTTTGTGTTGTTTAGAAAGGGGTAAAGATACAGAGGTAGTTTAGCTGCGAAACAATGAAATTCAATTAGCAGTGTCTACTTATCTAAAATATCAACTAACAGAAGCATTCAATTTCAATCAGTAATACTCAACGTTAGTGAAATGAATCTTATTTGGAACATGCAGGATTGGAAAAACCATAACAATCTATCTATTTCATGGAATAGGATATTTATGAATTTTGACAGCTCTTGTTCTGCATAAGTTTTAGAATATACCCTTTACAAATGAGTTGCAAGACCAGAAACTAGTTTCTAATTACTTTGTGTGGACTGGCAAGTGGCATGTGGGAAGTCAGAGTGATCAAAGCCTTAAGCTTGATCACTTCCAAAAATGTCATTAGGTTCTATGAACCAGTAATGGATAGACAAAAACTCACCCTGATATAAACATGACTATACATAAATCAATTGTGGAAGTCTATTCAACTTTAAAAGAGAATGATGATTTAGAGGTTGTCGGCCTAAATTTCAAAGAAAAATGCTTGATATGTAAATCTTAGCTGGAACTCGCCGTGCTAATAAATCTTGAAGAAAAAGGACGTTGATTAGAATCTAATAGAACTGGACACGCTCAATAACTTCCCTGATATCTTATAACACATATTACGCAGACATGATCCTGTGTGTTTGGAGTGGAGCACAAAACCCAAGTAAGACCAATTCAAGAATAATAAAAAGGTAAATTTCTTCTATAATGTTCCCTTGAAATGTTGTTAACCATTAACAGAATATTGCTATATAAGATACTATGTTGGTTCATAAATTTGTTAATATACAGATCTAGCTGATTTGAGAGAGAGAGAGCTTCTACTAGATCCAAGCGGTAATTTTCTTCAAAAAATAAAAATTGATAAGATTACCCTCAATGAACGGCATTTTTGTACTGGGATTTGCAGCTACACACTGTACAACAATATGACATGTCAGTGAAAACATAAAAGTGAGTTCTGATGCCACAAAACTTGAAACAACGCATCTTGAATACAGAATAAATGGAACTACTTTATAATTGGCAGTTTCTACCTAGAAGTATACAGAAACTAGAGTATCGAACAGAAGCATATATGCAAGCCTTCACTATCCATGCTGCTCTAACTGTGTAAACACGTCCTCATCTTGGACATTGTAATCCTTTTTTTAATCTATTCTCTTAAACATTAATGGAGAAGAAAAGAATAGTTACTTGGGTAGATTCTCTAATTCCTATTTTGCCTATTCCTTTCCTTTCGAAACTAGTAATTAATCTGTTTATTTCCCACAAATTTGTCTCAACTTTCTTACCAGCAGCAACTCCATGGCTTCATGCTTAACATCAATCCGCTTATTGTCAATTGTCTCAAAATTTTTAATTATTTTGCTCATTTGCAATGAGCAAAATACCATGTTTAAGTTCTTCCCATAAGGACAGCAAATAAAAAAAGAAAAGAAAAAACTGATAAATGACATCAAAGCCATCCTAACTGAGAAGAAGATGCATGAAACATCCACAGAATCTTAATGTAAATTCTTCTTTAACAATACATATCAAAGAACACCATCCTCACCCCCCCCAAAAAAAAAAAAGAAGAAGAAGAAGAAGAAGAAGAAAACAAGAAAATTAAGGTATTCTGACCTGAAAAAGAACAAGGGCATCACAAACCCGATTTGAAACTCTATCAGTAAGCATTGGGATTGGGGAATGCAGCGAACGGTATACTGAAATTATTTCCTGAAATGATGATAGTGGTAGTTAAAAAGTTAAAACAAACTATTTGATGCAAGTCACAATATATTTTATTTATGTTGATACAAACAACAAACAAGCATTGGAAAAAAAACAAAAAACAAAGCCAAACTCTCAATACCTGTAGAAGTATAGAGATCGTACCAACAGAGTACCATAACAAAGGCGCCATCTCTTCACGAATAGCCCTATTCTGAAACATAAAAGGGTTAAAGTGAAAGTTTGAAATAATGACAAGTCCAAATGTGCATTTAGTTATTGAATGAGATAAGTCATGGTAATTAATTTGGAAGATCTATATCTATGAAATTATAACAGCGATAAACAAAACTTAAGCTCATGTCTACTTCATTTAAATGGTGCCACTTGTTACACGTCAGGAAATTAACTTTAACTATCAACAAACACTATACATTTAACAATTAGCGAAAACTTTTCATGCCTCTTCAACCAGTTCCTTATAGGGAAGAAATTAAGTCATTGCTAGAAAAGGTCACCTTCCAAGAAAAGGATTATATCGGTAGTTTATCAGTTAGTTATCCTTTAATAATATCAACAGTAACTATTATGACCTCTGCAACAAGATATTGTCCTTAAAACCCAGGAGTCACATTTATGTGCAAAATCTCATGGCCACAATCACAAGGAAGCAAAAGGAATTTATAAAGAATGCAGGTTCTATTCACGTCCAGAAATACAAATTTATAAGATGTAATTGAAAAGACATTAAGGAAACAAGGTAGTGACTTGGCCAATTAGCTCGAAACATAAGAGCATTGATCACAATTATAGAAAGGCAGAAGGTTGAAATAATGACTATGACATACCGCAACAACGGAATGAGTATCACTATATATTAATACACATTGTTAAATGTTATGGGGATGTTGATTAAAAGTCTAAAACACTGCAAGAAAACATAAGATTTGCAACCGCACAAATCGGTCGCAACTTTGCAACCAAACCACCAGCACCTTGCAACCAAAATTTATTATTTATTTTATTTCCATTTGCAACTGCACAAGTGGATGCAATTTGAGGCAGTTGAAACATGGTTGCAAAATTAGCAGGTCTAAATACTCCAAATATATTTAAAAATAAATAAAATAAACTTGTTATGCGATATTATTCATCTTCATTAAAAGATAAAGATACGAATTATTTAGTACTTATAGCTTAGAGAAAAGCAACCCCTCAATGCAGTTAGTTTGTCCTCATACGATTTAGCCGAATGAAACGAGAAGGCATTTCTGCATTATGTGCCTAAAAGCACTTTTAATTGAACAAGTGATGCTTTAGAAATAGTTCGAGATTCTTTATGGTCTTAGGCATTTTATTTTTTATTTTCTTATTACGTTGAATTTTTAAAATTTGTTTGAATTTTGTTGGTTCTCTTTTGTTTTCCTCTTCCGTTCGCGTTATGAAACTTGAATGTCTGTAACCATTGTCTATAATAGGCTAACTCTTATGTACGATTAGAACTTCTACAATTCACTGGTAGTTTTGAATTCATTACTATTTAATTAAAATACCACCTTATCAATTCGACGATCTCATTATCATATGCATATACATCAAATTCATTTCGATCCAATCTGTCAATGAGACCACATTTTAAAAATACAATCAATCCAGGATCCATTCAACATAAATGCTCCTTGACTAACCTGTTTAATGCAGACTATTGGCAACAACACTCATTTCCTTTCATTTTTATCGTAGAAAAACAAAGTGTTCAGAAACATTAATAGAATCATCCAGGAAAAGGTTTGTCACAATGTAGATTTGTTTATAGTGATAACGGTGCCCATTATCCTTGGAGCTTGACACGAAGTAACATTAATAGCACCGTCAATTAATTTTATTGTCAACATTCAAGCACCTAATTATAAAGGGGATATTCCTATTCTTTCCTAAGCTTATATATAGCAGGGCTAAACCTAAATATGTCAACAAAGAAATGGACCACCTCTATCTATGCTTGTCCAATATGTATAATGACTAGAATCACTTTATTAACTCCAACATCAGGAACAATTCCATGCATGAGCTTTCATTGTACCTACTAAAAGAAGCTTTAGAATAATCAACAAGAACAAAATAATTTCTTCATCTGTTTGATGAAGCTCCGCCATAAAATATCTTCAGAGTGCAACCGAGGATCCAAATCACGTTCAGCGTCGAATCACTTAAAAAGCGTAAAACTAGGACTTAATGGAAACCTATTACCTTTAAAAGCATCTAGACAAACAGAAACTATATATATTAACCATAAAATTGATCCCCTATCATGTTGCTGACTGTTGGAACTTTTGTTTCTTGAGAAGCAAATCCGAAAGAGAAAAATCTCAGTGAGCGTATCTAACATAAAAAGTAACTTTATCAAATAATAATAATAATAATAACAAAAAAAAAAAGAATTACGCATAAAAATATCTGTGAGACCCTAAATCAAAGGGGAAAATTAGGGGAAGATAACTACTCTAATTCCCTGGTGTGTTTAAGAAGATTGCGTGTATGTAATTTTAAAAGAATTCTTGATAAATGCCTTTCCAATTATATGCATTTATTATTATCACAAATTCAGAATTACGATTTATATGTGGAGTAAAGGTATATGCAATTAGATTCAGATGAATAATTTTTTTCTTTTAAAAAAAAAAAACAACAACAACAACAATCAAGTATCGAGCATCGAAAGAATTAAGTGGTTTTCTCAAGAACATCTCCATCACATCCGGCTTACAACACCTATTCTACTCTCTAATCAAGACATTAAGGCCACCATGCAACGCTGATAATGATTTCGAACAGTTCAAAAAAAAATTAAAAAAATAAAACCCCCCAAAATTCAAGGTTATCACAATTCAATTAAAACATATATAGATAATCCCACAGTTTCCAGTGATAATTTCTTGAGAGTCAAAGAAAACCCTAAATATAAGATTAAACGAACAAAACAAGGACCAAGAAAAATTCTTTTCCTTCTCTCTCTAATACCTTTGAAAGGAGATGAATGGCACGTTCACGGGTTGCGTCATTATTAAGGGATTCAATCAACTGAACCACTGAAGCCGTTTCTCGGGCTCTATATGCGGCCTCGGACGGGTTCCAGCTTCCGAACTGCAATTCCGGCCACCTATACATTGTTGGTCTGTATATTTTTCTACAGCTAGCAGGCTAATCTGACAGTACTGGTCAGCCCCGAAAACAAGAAAAGCGAGACGTACGTAAAGAAAGAGAGCGAGACAACCTTGCCTCTCTCTCTAAATCTCAAATAATATCGTTTTAGTATCTATATCTATATCTTCTACATGTAGCAGGAGGGTGGGAAGCGAAGCAAGAGCACTCTTTATATGCAGTGATGAGTGGAGTTTTTTCTCTTTCAAGTAAAGGGCTATAACGGGGTTTTCACTTGTCTTTGTTACCTTTTTGGGGATATGGTCACAAGAGATTTATTGGAATCTTCATGCTACTATCGCGGTTGGTGAAAGGAAATACCCAACCCAAAAAATTTAATTTATTAAATGAGATTTTAAAATTGTTTTATTATAGTTATAAAAAAAATTATTTTATTAAAATATAGTTTTCAATTAGACTCCTTAATTAATCACAGTCATTTTGATTAAATGTTGTGTGCAATAAAGCATGTATTGGTAATATTGAATAGTTAATAAATAGTCTGCAAGTAAATTTTATTTCAGAATAGAGGAAAATCTTAAAAAAACATATCTATCTTAATTATTGGTGTTATGGCTCATATTAATTAAAACCTTTTTATCCATAATCTTAACTATTTTAATACTTGAGTAAGTTTTTGATGGTAAATTGATGGATTGATTATTAATTAAATATATTTACACATGTAATATAATTTGTTGTGTTTTCATCCTATTAAAAAGCCTACTATGCCTTGGAAAAATATTGTTAATATAGACTCAAGTTACTGTTTATTTTTACCTGAACAATATAATAATAATTTTACTCTTCTCAAAAAAAATTATTGAATTGGCTATTGGACATTTTAAAATTTTTTCACAAAGTTCATTAATCATTACTAAATTAATAAGGAAAACATAAATCTTTTAAAGAGTAGCTGGCGCATACAGCACCTCCTGATGGCTAAATTGGCATCATCGACATGGTGGTATGATGACGATAAAGTTTTTTTTTCTTCTCCTCCCACTTTTCTCTTTTCTCCCTTTAAAAATCACACTAGCCATATATAATTTTAGATTTGTCATCTAATTTATTTAGATGTCAAATACAATTCTTGTCTTTTTTTGTTTATTTATTTATTTTTGTTCTTATCCCTTTTATAAAAATCTTGATTTCTTTTCAATTTCATCTTTCAAATTCAATTTGTGATATTTTATTTTTTAAAATTTAGTCATCATTCTTTTTATTGTTTTTTTAATTATTTTGTTAAATTGATTTTTTTTTCAATTGCACAATTCAATCAAAAAATTATTTTTAATTTTTAATTTTAATTTTAATTTTGATCCTTACTCTTTTGATTTTTTTTATAAATTTTATTTTTCTTTTCAATTTCACTCTTCAATCAAAAATAAAATTTTTCTTTTATTTTAATTTTGATCATCATTCTTTTAATTGTTATTTTTTGTTTAAGATCATTTTGTATAATTAATATTCTTTTTTCAATTTCAGATTTCAATATTTGATTGTTTAAGAATTGAGTTTTGTAGTTTTTTCATATAGGGTGCTTCTGGTTTAATGATCCAGTTCACAGGTTTGAAAAGTTAACATAGGTTCACATCGTTTTTTTTTTGTTTTTTTATTATGTATTTTCTTTGCAACTTTTATCATTCGACATTGAATTTTTTTTTTTTAAAGGAGCTTTGTGATTTTCTTTTCTTTTCTATCAGTATTCCGATCTCATAACATGAGTTGCAAGTTTAGCCGGTTAGCTCGAGTTACATGTTTGTTATGCTAATTTAGGTTAAATTGAACCAATTTGTTTGTCTTTTTTAAACCAAATTTTATCCTTTCATATAATGGATTGAGAATTAAGCTACATTATTTATCTTATTTTGAAAGAATATTTATTTTTAGGTTATCATGATCATGTTTTTTTTTTTGTTAGTTTGATTTATTTGTTATTGTTGTTTATTTTTTCTATTATCTAATTAAAATAAAACCGACTTAAGTCTATTATACAAATAGTGAATTTTTTGTCATATTTTAAAATGTGTTGAACATCATTTTTAGGGAAAAAAAAGTCAAACCTCTCAAGCACGGGTCCACAGCTATAATTAAACTTCCATATTTTTTAAAAATGTTATTTCGAATGCTTTAAGAAATGATTATAAAAAATAAAAAATTCACAAACATAAAAAGACTAATAACATTTTGATTAAACCACCACCATGATACTTAAATTAACACAATATCTTTATTACAATAACATTTTGGTCTTGGTCTTGAGTTGCTTAGTTCTTGCCGTTGTTTTATTAGTATTTTTTTTAATATAAGTTTTAATTTTTAATTCTTTTGTAAACTTTAATGCATAGTTTTTAAACTTTACTTACAATAACTCTAAGATCACAAGAAAGATAGGTTTACTAGGTTATTTTGGGTCAATTTAATTTTTTTATGTTATAAAAAATTATAATAAAAAAAAATTAATGAGTTTTGACTAAGTTTACTTGAGTTTTTGATCAAATCAATTTTTATTTTTATTAAAACTCAACTAATCTAGACTTCAATTACTCAAATTATGAATTAATTCATTAGATTGGAGTCTGTTTGAGAGTGTGGTTACGGTTGCTTTTAAAAGTGCTTTTTATTAAGAAATGTATTAAAAATAATATATTTTTTAAAAATTATTTTTAATATCAACGCATCAAAATGATCTAAAAATATTAAAAAAATATTAATTTAAAGTAAAGAAAAAATAAAAAATTTTAAATATTTTTAAAAATATTTTTAAAATATAAAAACTAACCCATCTTACTCTAGTTTAAAACAGTGAGGCAATGAGATTGTTTTTTGTTTTAAAAAAAATTATTAGCAATCATGCTATTAATTAATATAAGGAAACATTTCTGTCAGATTCTGAAGATTTTGGACTTGGTACATCTTTTGAGCATTCAAAATATAGAGAGACAGCAAAGAAATTGGAATATCCAAGCTACGGGTACACGTGTTGCTCATGCAAGTCAGTTTTTAAAGATCCATCCAAAAACAGAGGAGACAAAACTTATATGAAGATTTTCTTTTTCTATCTCTAACTTATGTGACCTCTGCTTGCACGTGCGCACGTGCAAAATGCAAGAAGTCAACTCTGGGGGTTTCGTCAATTCGTGTATAAAGAAACTAAGAAAGCATTTCTATGAAGATTTACCGTACAGCCTCTTTCTCTCTTGTCTGTCAGCTTAAGGATAAAGCGGCTTCGCAGTAGATTTGAAGAAGGTCCCTTTACTCTTTCAATATTTTTATTAAGACCCTGTACTTTATATTTTATTAGTCAATTTGATTTTGATGGATGATCCAAAACTATCTTGAACTATTAGTCGACAATGACTTAATCTCTAACATTTGAAATTTCTTATTTTGGTTTTTGATTAAAAAAAAAAAAACTCATCCATCTAGAGATGATGTAATATCGCAAAACTGATAAATTTATTACAAATATATATAGTTGTTATATATGAATTAGCAAATAAAACATGCGAAACTAGCATATATTTGGATATATTCTGATTTACAAGATCAATTAATTCAAATAGGGCAAATGATATTAGCAAATAATTGTATTTTAGGAGATAATTATTGTACAAATAAGAGTTGAACTAAGATGTTAAGAATGAGGGTGCCAAAATGAAATTTATAATTGTTTTTTTTTTTTGTTTTCTTTTGAAAATGTAGATATTCTACGAAGTAAA
>Ga0307515_10014272_pt1 | contig 14750 bp, 14 predicted proteins | sample 17_EM_MG_FD_194513 | JGI IMG/M metagenome (GOLD analysis project Ga0307515, IMG submission 194513) | Populus trichocarpa ectomycorrhiza microbial communities from riparian zone in the Pacific Northwest, United States - 17_EM | ecosystem: Host-associated > Plants > Roots > Unclassified | place... | reverse complement strand
ACGGGATTGTACCTGACTGGGACCCTTAAGCCACCCCGACTTGGAGCAGCATTGGAATATCAAAATACCGGAGAGAGATGGAACATAGAGAGAGGGGATGTTTTCATGTTTGTTTGGTAGTGTGACCAAATGGGGTTTCTAGGTTTGTGCTGGGCGAAGTTCGCCTTCATGTCTGCGAGAATACGTCCCATATTCCTTGCATAACGCGTTCTGATGTACCCCTCAAATTTTTATATGTCTAACCGTTGTTAAATGTCATGCAAGATTTTCTCCGACTGAAGGATGGGCGAGATTGGATGATTCCAAGTCATTGGCCAAACTTGACGACATTCACGTAACCCTGAGTGAGTGAAAAGGGCGTAATTGGTGGTGCGATCCCGTCATTCTGCCTCTCGAGCGCGGTAGACCAGCCTGTCTGCAGATCGGCGCGCGATTCTTGCATACAAAAGCAATTTATAGTACTTTTGAGGGTATATCGCGGCTATGACGCGTGCAGGACACGTTCTAGACACCGATATCGCTCACCATCAACTGGCCCAGTGACCGCGCTTGTACACTCGGCTGCCAAGGTGGCAGTACTCCGCTTTCGGACGAGTACAGGGTGTATGTTGGAGATCGGGCCAATCGGCCAGTTGAACCTAGCCGTGGCGGTCTGGCGTTAGTCATGCTCACATGGCCAGGTTGTTTGCAGAGGGTAAAGCCGGGTTCCTGGCTGCGTAGTGGGTGGGCCCCCATTATAATATCGACCTGGCTGGGAATACCCTGTCTCCTTGCGGGCTGCCCAGTAGAAAGACCTTGATAGCGATCTGTGACATGGGATTCGATCGACTGGTGGTCGGCGGCTGGTGGACGCAGCGAGTTTGTGTGACAGACAAAAACATGGTTATGGGAAAGAGGAAGGAGGAAGGAGGAAGGAGAGGAAGACGAGCCAGGCGTTGGGATAACGTTGGTAATATGGCGTTGGTTGGCCTGTTTCATGGTGATTAGGTTATTAAATATTTATTTAACGAGTACTTATCTTGGACATTGACCGCGGGTTCTGTGACATCGAAATTCTGAAATTCTTACAGTTCGACAGCTCGGACGAGGATGAGCGAGTACCCGCGCTGGCAGCCTCAGCCTCGACAAGCCGATTATTGTGGCAGCGACGGCGGCTACGGCGAGGGACATACGCCCACGCACGGAGGGACTGTTATGACTGGATACGAGTTCGATCTCATCCCGAAACCAGCCGTGACGCTCGACGACGACGACGACGAGTTGGTGGTTCCAATTAGACCCAGCACTATTACCGCTCCCACTACTCCGACTCCTCAACTTCGTACTCCAACTTCACTCACCCCCTCCAGGACTCCCTCGCCCTCTCGCTCGTCCACACCCCGCCCGTCGTCAATGCCACCTCAGGCATACGTCCAGCAGGCCACGTCCTCGGCCATGCCCTCCGCCGCTCCAGCTGCCCAGCTCGACCACTCCCGCGAGTCTCGCCAGCCCCCAGACAATTACCAAAATGGTTCTCGCTCTCATAGAGAGCATCGTTCAGGCCGCTCTTCTACCCGTATCATCGGCAATTACACAATGACAAAGACCCTCGGTGCAGGCAGCATGGGCAAGGTCAAGCTCGCTACCCACAACAACACTGGTGAAAAGGTGATCCTTATCTCTACCTTGCTACTCTCTATCTCCTCTAATCTTCCCTTCCAACTACTTTCCTGCTCAAATTCCCAAATTTCTAGCTGGCTATCAAAATCGTCCCTCGCCCAGGCGGAAGTAGCAACCCCCCTCATGCACCCACTGCCTCGTTTCTTGCAAAACAAGCCTCGAAGGATGCCTCGAAGGAAATCCGCACCGTCCGCGAGGCTGCCCTTTCGATGCTCCTCTTTCACCCGTACATCTGTGGCATGCGCGAGCTCATCGTCCAGCCCGCCTACTACTACATGGTCTTCGAATTCGTAAATGGTGGTCAGATGCTCGACTATATCATCTCCCACGGCCGCCTCCGCGAACGCGTTGCCAGGAAATTTGCAAGACAAATTGGGAGCGCCCTTGAGTACTGCCACAAAAATAACGTCGTTCACAGGGGTACGATCGATCCACTTCTCCTTATGGCTGCCCTCATACTTACGCGCCCCCAGACCTGAAGATTGAGAACATCCTCATTTCCGAAACGGGCAATATTAAAATCATCGATTTTGGCCTCTCGAACCTCTACAACCCTGCTGCGCATCTTTCCACCTTTTGTGGCTCACTCTACTTTGCCGCACCCGAATTGCTCAATGCCAAGGTGTACACTGGCCCTGAGGTCGACATCTGGTCCTTCGGTGTCGTCCTTTATGTTCTCGTTTGCGGCAAGGTCCCCTTTGACGACCAGCACATGCCCGCACTGCACGCAAAAATTAAGCGCGGCGTCGTCGATTACCCAGTTTGGCTGAGCGCAGGTGCGTCTGGACCAACAACTCTTTCTCGTTATTTTGCTCATATCGGCTGACCACCGGTACAGAATGCAAGCACCTCCTCTCACGAATGCTCGTCACAAATCCCAGCCTTCGCGCAACGCTCACGGAAGTGATGCATCACCCATGGATGCAACGAGGGTACACGGGACCCTCAGACTCGCACCTGCCCGAGCGTGAGCCCCTTCGGCACACAGATATTGACATGGCTGTTGTGAAGACGATGACTGGGTTCGAGTTTGGCGAACCGCGCGATATCGAGCGCAAGCTGCGCGACGTGCTCGAGTCCGAGTCGTACAAGCGCGCTGTGGACTTCTGGGAGCGCCGGCGGGTCGCTAAGGCGAGCAGCACCTGGGGCCGCGCTGGGGAGTCGCCCTCGTCGTCGACCACCGCGTTCAACTCTATGCAGAGCCTGCGCGATCTGGGGTACGAGAGCCCCGCATCGCCCACGAAGAAAAACACGAGCTCGCGGCGGTTCTCTGGGTTTGATTTTTACAGGAAGAAGCTCTTCTCGCCCGGGTCGTCGCCCCCCACCACGCCGAGGTCTAAATCGCCGCCTGGATCGAATCCGTATGGCGCCCCTCTAGGTACACAAGGAGCTGGCGAGGGAGGGCAGAGGGGCGAGCCCGCCGATCCGACCAAGGGCTTCCACCCGCTCATTTCAATCTATTTCCTCTGCAGGGAGAAGATGGAGCGCGAGCGAATTTACGGACCAACCTTTGCTAGTTCGCAGATCTCGCTCAACGCACTGCAGGCGAACGCCCAGCATCAGTCTATAAGTGCTGGCACCGACGTCCCTGCTCCACCGCCGAGCGCATACAAGCCTGCCCCTGCATCCAAATCGATCCCGCAACCGATCCAAGTGCCGCCGGGTGTACAGAGGGCTGAGTACAACAACAATATGACGGTACATGTGCCCCGCGTACCGGTCCCAGAAGCGACCCACTTCTCTGGCACGTCCTACGACGCGCCTGTCCCTGCTTCTTCGCCCAACGCTGGTGCGACCGTTCACCCTCAGCCGCGCGCACGTGCAACGGATCTCCCCGAACAGCCCACCACGCCCGTATCGCCACATACCTCCAACTACGGCACAGTTGGCGCCCCATCGCCATCGCCCGCCGCACCTGCGCCCGCGAAGCACCGACGGAGTCACTCGATCGGGACCCGCCCGACGGTTCCGCGAGGGTGGGACAGTCCCGGCCCTAACCACGCTGCCGCGGGCACCAGCAACAAACCGAGCACGGTGCAGGAGGGGGACGGGGAAGGCGAACCGCCTGAGGGGAGTAAGACTGCTGGGCACACTATCTCGACTTTTGCTGAGCGCGAGCGTGAACGGTACAGGGCTGAGGCTGAACCGAGGTGGTCGGAACAGAATCACCGCGAGGAGGTGCACGGACACCCACCACAGCCTCACATACGTGAGGGCAGCACGTTGCGCAGCAAGTTTGGTAGTCTGCTCCGCAAGGAGGGTGGCCTTGGGCGACGGTCGAGTGTCCTTCGTGGCACGCGGCCCAGCACTGAAGCGGGGACCATTACGGCGAAGGAAGAAGAGAAGGACCGGGAGAAGGAGAACGTTCCCCCGAGCACCAATGTGAACTTCGCGAAGAGAGAGAGAGAGAAGGTGAGAGAGCGAGAGATTGTCGATTCGGGTGCGCAGACGGACGTTGAGGGTGGTCCACGCCTTACGTTGAGCGTCAGCCAGCCTATTGGACAGGCGCACCGACGCGCCGCAACCATTCTGGACCCCATGGGCCGCCCTGGGCGACACGAGCGGCGGAGCTCGATGGGCGCTGGGCTTGGGTTCCCGTTCGTTGGCACGCTTGGCCGTAGGCCGAAGACTGCAACAGCAGAGGATCCGACGCCCATCTCTGCTGCTGCCACTGCGATGGCCGAAGGGAAAGAAAAGGAGGGCGAGAAGACTGAACTTGACGCGAATGGGACGGAGAGGGAGAAGGAGGATAGAACATCCGCTGAGGAGTCGACTGTTAAGCCTGTCTATCTCAAGGGTCTGTTTAGGTGCGTGTTCGGTTTTTCCCGATGGTAGACTGTTCCTGACGAGGTTGGTTGTTTCGTTTTTGTTGTAGTGTTGCCACTACGTCGACAAAACCGCCTGCGGTCATCAAGGCGGACATCCGCCGCGTATTAGACCGAATGCAGGTGCAGTACCGCGAGATCAAGGGCGGGTTCGAATGCCTGCACATGCCATCGATCGACCTTGCCTCTGTCATCGCCGACGCGCAAGCGCACCAACAACAGACGCCCGAGTCGGGATCAAGGCGCATTACACGGAAGGCATCCAAGTTGTCGTTTGGTCCTAGGAGGAAGGAAAAGGATGCGGGGAGTGTGAAGGAGGACAAGCAACTCCCTACGCGGCCGGCGGTGGTCAACAAGGATGGTGGCCAGGGTGGCGAGCAGGGTGGGCAGCAGGGCGAGCAGCAGGGCGAGCAACAGGGGAACAATGTCACCTCTATCAGCGGTGGCTCGTCGTCGTTCTTCAATATTATCCCTTCGCAGGAGCTCCCTAGTGCTGGCGGCGACCAGCAGCAGGAACCTACTGAACCGACTGACCCGGTCGCAGTCAACGCGAACAGGTCCACGCATTCTCTTCAGAATCTGCCCGAGCAGAACCCTGGCACTACGGTCGCCCCTCAGGAGCAAGACCCCAACCTCCTCTCCCCCTCGCAGTCGGCACAAGCAGGTGCGAACTCCACCGCGCCGCGACCTGTCTCCCCGACTCGTAATAAGTTCCTCCCCCCGATCCCGCGTGATTTTGCTCTTCAGCAGAAGCAGGAACATCAGAAAACCCAAGGAACGTCCACAGGCAAGACCCCTGGTGCTGGTGTCTCCAATCCCCCGCCGACGGCGTTTGTTGGTCCACCCACACCCACTCCAGGATCGGGTCCCGGTGGCTCGATCACCATTGACGACCTGTTCGAAATGAGCTCCGGCAGCGAATTGGTCGTGCGGTTTGAGGTCAATATCCTCAAGGTGCCTCTCCTCCCGCTGCACGGTATTCAATTCCGGCGTGTTGGTGGCGACGGGTGGCAGTACCAGATGCTCGCGCGGAGGGTACTCACGGAGCTCAAGTTATGATGATTGTGATAGCCTGCTCTTGATACTGCAGTCTCCGTTTCCTTTACCCCACCTGGGCTTCAGCTCTCTATTATAGTACGGTTCTCTCCTTGTGTGAATGAACCTCTATGGCTCATCTCATCGTCTCGGTCGATTCTCCGCTCGCTCCTTCTCGTCGTTATTGCTACGTACTTCTATCAGAATGGTCATCTCCACCCTCCCTCTCGTCATTTTTTGAAAGCACAGACTGGCGTCGCCCTTACCTATGCCCATCCAGCGTTATTAAAGCAAGTATCGAATATGTTAGACAGTTTTTGTTTCTGGTCTTTTCTCCTTTTGGTGGATGTCGAATGAAATTGGATCGATTGATGGGGTGCAATCTATCCCCGTGTTTAAACACTTGCAAGTGAATTCCAGGGTCCACCCCGACATAGCTAAGTGTGACGACGGTCATGAAGGAGCTAGGTGGAATATTCTTGCATATAGTGCACCCCTAGTTTGTCTGATACGACCATGCAATCACCGAAACACCCCTTTGTCGTTTTCTGTAAAGTGCTCATCCCGGGTTCCAGACCGGCACTGTAGCTATACCCGACGCCCCTGAGGCTGTTGTATGGACAAATGAAATCAAGTGATTGTTCCTCTCGCCTACAAACCGTGAGTATTGGTGGGATGTTTAAATGTCTCAATGCTAATGAAGGGTATCCAACTGCCAAAGGCAATTTTTTGTGGCATTGTCGACCGATCATTGTGGCTTACATCAAGAATCAAAAATCACATTGTTTGCTATTTAAGATGTTCGAAATAACTGTCACTATCCCTTGAGACAATGCACTCACCAACATTGCACAGATACGAAAACCACATTATGCACACAGGACACAGCAAAGGGGGAGACGTGCAAGTAAATGGTATGAGGTCCGGTGCAAGCACGCGTAGGAGCGACTAACCAGAGTATTGGCATGCAGCTGGAACAAAAGTAACGACGTGAGATTAAGAGGAAGACCTGTGTCGGCCCTTATACAACAGCACGGGAAGGCTATACGTAATGGTTCTCGCTTACTACATCACACGCATGTCCGCCCTTCACCTGGTGATGAGGAGCTCTATTGCTGCGCACCTTGTGACATACTATCTGGGATTCAATGCGCGCTACAGTAGACCGTATCGAGTCCATTTACCTCCCTCGCCCAATGGGAGAAGGTATGGATTACGGCCAAATCCAAAAGATGCGAATTTATCAGGGCATGCCAGGACGCTAGTAGTGATGGCTGCCAGCGAAAGCAATGCCCCTTGCCAACCAAGAAGGGGTGCAAGGATCGAGTAGTAGCCCTCCTTTGTAGTCAAATACGAAGTCGCAGTATTTATTTGCGATTAAATTGATGCGGAGCACCTCCCCCGTTGATCTCCCATAAGCAAGACATGAAACTTGGCCCTGGATGCGTAGTGACGTAGGGTTACAAGCATATGCGCAACGCCACCTTTGAGCTTTGCCTCACAAAGCAAAGCAACTTGCTCCCGGACCATCCGAAACACCACCTACAATGCTCCTCAGCGACTGGGAACTGGAAATTAAATACAACCCACAGGAACTATTAGGAGATCAATATCAGATCTACTTCTTCCTTGGGCCCGTTCCACCATCTGCTGCAGCTTGGAGGGATTCTCCATTGCGCCTGTTCGAACCCGTATGGTCTCAGGCAAATGAAACAACTACAGAATTTCGTGACCTGAATGGGTACCTCGAAGCCCGCTACGGGCCCAATCTGAAGGATGACGATGTCATTCTGACTCTTACCAAAGATCTGCATTGGGGAGTCAAGAAGGTGAAGTCCCACCGTGTAATGACTAGCGGAATCTCATCTCAGCGCAGCTCTACCTCGACGAGAAGATTGAAAACTCGAAGCTGAAGTCATTGAAGGTCTCCTTAAATGGGCCGGAGGGCTCAACCGTACTGAGCGATAAGACACCCCGCTAATGACTGACTATCGCACGTTTGTAACTCATGCTTCCTACTCAGAACCAAAGAATGTACAACTTTACAACTGCTTCTCCTGATCAGTCACATGTTCTTACATTCAGGTGACCCTATAAAACTGGACTTCAGAGTTGTAGGGCTTAGTGTCACACCCATGGTCACCACGGCTATCTCGCGGACCTAAGTCTCCGCAGCAGGTCAAGCAATCCGTCAGCCCTCGCCCGGTCTTGTGGCCAAGGCCCATTCGTTCAAGCGCGTCGTCCAAGTCAATGAACCATCGGGGTCATATTGAGGCTGTCCTCGCACGTTGATAAATTCACGTGGGTACCAATCAGGTGAGGGGACGAGCGCCACTGTGCGACGTCCTCAGGAACTAACCTTGTTTTGAGCCGGAACATCTTGTCACTTGACAGAACCAATCGAGGCTGGACGGCCTGTGCGGCTTCTGGAGCACCCGCAGCTACGAGAGCCGTGGCGGGCCTCACAGCAATACCGTAACGACGTGGTTGCCCTTCACCCGTTGCTTGACTCCTGCCCAGGGACCCTCGCGGTCCACGAACTCATGACAAAGTCGAACGCCGCCGCTTCCGGAAGGGAGTGAGGTTGAGAGTTCGCTTAGCTGAATCGCCCGCATTCACAAGAACAAAGAGAGCGACCCCCGTTGACGAATTGACGAACGTTTTGTTGAGAAATCCAGATTTCTGGATGGACGATCAACTTGATCACATCCGTCAGCAAAGCGAGACGTCCAAGATAGTAAACTGAGTTTGGTATTGTGGGGTCTAAATGAGACGTTAATGTTACTCTACGCCCTTCTCTGTACTACAAGTCCCATTACCGATTTGATCATCAAGGATTCTCGCATTGAAAGTTGCAATACTGCAGCACGGTGAAACGGGAATACCGTGGGTCTACTAAGAGAGCGGCAGGTTGGTCCTGCGCTGGAGCGTATAGGTGAGGAGTATGTCCGGAACGTCTTTCAGGCAATGTGGGGTGGTCATGCGAAGGTTGGTGAAACGAACGGAGTCGCAGATCTGACGAGGAGGTGGGAAGGTCGCTGGATCGGTCCAACCCCAGTATGGGGAGCAGAGTATGAAGGCAGCCATAGACCCAGGTATCGGTATCGGTTTTGTACTTTTGGGCGACTTCGAGGGCAGCGGCTTGGAGGGTTTGCTACAAGTAGAATATCGTCAGTATGGTACATTGGGTGTTATGGAGCTACTGACCTCGTACGAGGCAAGATAAGAACAATTCCCAGAGAGAACTAGTATTAGCAACAATCGCCGCAGGCTTGAAGCACCATGCCGGGATGTGGACTCGCGTTTTCATATGGAGAACGTGTGACTTAGTATTGGAGTGAGGATCTCCACCTGGTGAGACCTCAAACTCGAGGGTTGATCGTAAGGTTCATGGAAATAGGCAAGGAGCTTCCCCGAGCCTGCGTGATTCCTATTAATGCCTTCAGATTGGCTATAGGGACATCTGAACTCCGGAGTCATGCGGAGAGGAGTACCGATAAGCACTCACGTCCTCTGGAGGTGAGTGAGAGTCTAGGTGATGTCCAGTTCGAGGGAACAAGAAACAAAAGGGGCTAGTTTAGACCGGCGGTCTCATTATGTGCCTTCCTTTGTCCAGACACATGGTCGTGGCATCCCTCCAAGTATGACAGGTGAACATACTGAGTTGTTTGGTTCACCGAAGCGGAATCGTTGGTGGGAAATGGGGCGCCTGCAAACCCCAATTGCGTACTACAGCAACGAAAAAAAGTTGGACTGGTCAAGCTGTGACTAGCCAAAACGTTGTTGTGAGTATTTTGACTATTCCCTGAGAGAGCGATGGGTTCTCTTGCCGGTCTAGCGTTGAATTCAAACAATGTGGCCGTGGTTAGGCAGTAAAGGAACTCCCAGTGCCCAATGATCTTGAGGGTTCATTATTGTGGCGTCTTGACCGCCGTGCATTTCCGTTTCCTGACTCGACCTTCCCACCCAGCACTGTTCAAGAGTCGTCCCCGATGCTTCAAAGCTTCAATGGAACAGGCAATTGGGTCCAATCAGATAGCCGCTAATACGTGAGCGAGATTCTGGGTGAGTCCTGATTTTCTAAGCGATGTCTGCTTCCACAACCTTCTCCCGACCACAACCGCGTGTTTCTGCGGAATATCTCAAGGGATCTGAGAGACTTGGAAAATGGCTTCTCACGACCAAACTCCGACAATGCACAGGGGTTCAACTTCTCCTGTTCACGGCTTGGCGAACGCCACCTCCGCTAGCGCCCCTCAGTACTCTTACAACCCACCTGATCGTCCTCATTACGACAGCTACATGAGAACTGGTGTTCCGAAAGAGGATCTCGTCCTAAGAACCCCGTCAACCGACCCTGTCACTAAAGAAAGCCATCCTCCACCTGTGCCGCCCAAAGACGGGTTATCTCAACGCCTTTCGCTCATCGAGCAAACCCGTATCGAAGACTACAAATCACTTCCGTCTATCCTGATCGATGCCGAGGAAGATGGTCCAGCCCCTCAAGAACATGAGCCCGTCGTCCGCGAATCGCTTTCTTCGGAGCCAGACCTCAGTAGTGGAGAGACAAGGAGACCACGGGCCGCTTCATTTACAGAGCTCAGAGCTCCACGACCGTCGCCGCGCAGCCCAAGTACCCCTGCGGTCCGCCGCAGACGAACGTCGAGAGAGCGAGATGACGGAAACTGTCGGCTTACCTCACCTCCACCGGGCCTGCGTGAGTCGCACACCCCCTGTACATGTCCCTTACTTATCTCAGGAATTCTTCCAGTTCGACCAACCACTTTTTGGAGAAACAGTCCCCGTTCTGCTGTTGCAACGCCCGATTTCTCACCCGTCATCCGAAGGTCAACATTCATTGCCGCAGGAATACCGGTTGACGGGCCGCTGTCGGGTCTCTCTGCCCTCGGTGTCGAAACGCGCGGCCTACCCGCTCCAGTCGTCCTCCCTCCAGAACTCATCTAGTTGTACAGCAACTCATTATATCCGGCGTCCACTCTATCCCCTGTCTCGCATATTCTTGTTACTTGGAGGATTCCTGGTCATTGGTGTAGCGCCGGCAGCAGCGCACGCATCCCCTCAACAAGCGGGTATTGACCCTACTCAAACGACTTCGTCCTTTAACTGGTGGCCGTATCCTTCTTGGGGCGCATCCTCTCTTTCTGCCCCTGTTCTGATGACTGCGATCAGCACCACTCTTGCGACTACCCTGAGTACAGTGGCCTCTGTCTCTACTGACTCTGTTATTTCCTCCTCTTTGAGTCCAAGCACAGCCTCCTCTACGGGATCTGTGACCACTGAGGAAAACACTAGCACCAGTGTTACATTTGATACAACGGTCCAAACCACTGCGCTTTCTCCAAGTGCCTCCACCCCTTCCCATGATGCCTCTACCGCATCCCCACGTCCCGCTACCTTCAAACCCATCTACCTTCTCCCACTTACTATCTTGGGTGGCGCCATCTTAGGAGCATGCGTAACCGCGTTCATATACTCGCGTTGGTACAGTGTACGCAAGCCCCTACTTGGGGACGATTCGACGTCTGCTGGCCTCCCTGCCATCAGGGGGTACCATGGAGTAAAGGAGTGGGAGGAAGAAGAGGACAAGCGAGGTGGAGAAGAGAAGTACTTCATTGCTCAACCGGATGATTCGGGCGATGAAGGGAGCTCCAATGACAGGCGCAGAGGATATAATTCCAATCACTCGTCCGTCGCAATGCCCGTACCCGCTGTCGCGCGAAGTTTCACCCAATACTCCAACCAGTACCCCGAGTTGGACATTTCAAAGGCTAAATCTGGCGTCTCGCGTGCTCGTACTACTCGAACTCGCAGGACGGAGTACGACGATGTCGATAGCTGGTATGCTCGCAGAGATCGTATTGAAGAAGATTGTATTGCGGGGCTGTCAGATGAGGAGCCACCCTCTCCCTATGCACGGCTCAGTGACTTCCGCAAACCACGAGCGACTACAAGTGGGTTTGGTGGACAAGGGATGCCTGACTATGAAAAAGACGACCCGGCGCAAAGTCTGTTGCCCACAAGTGTCCACCGTCTAGGGGTCTTCAGACGAAGGGTTAGTGGACACGGACGATCGGATTCAGATGCCGTTACCCAGGATATGCTTCGAATTCCGGACAGACCATTGGAAGGAAATCTGTTACCTCACAGTCCCGCCTCTGTCTATCCAGACGACGAAGACCCCTCCCTCCAGAAACTAACGCCGCCTCTCCCCCGTTCCTCCCCTATTCCTCCCCCATGGTCTTCTGGGTATCGAGGTCCCGAAAACATTCACCCTCGGGTCGTAAGTCCGCCGCCGTCCCAACTCGTCTCTTCCAATCTTTCATTCAACAACCAGCCGCGCTTCTCCGCTTTCAGTAATAGCGATTATCTGAACCTCAATATCGATCTGGAAGGCGAGCGTGGTCCCCAGGTACCCCCAAAACGCTCTGCGGCGGTAAACAAGGACTTCGCTGCCTCCGATTCTGCCTCACCCACGTTTATAAATCCCCCGAGTAGGTTTGCTCTTAAACCCGAACTGGATCCCCAAAAGGCATTCAGCAAGGTGGACGATATCCTGAGACGGAGCTGGGACCAAAGGGATATTGACGATCGGCCTAGCTCCCCCACCGGGTTTGGTGCTATCATGGATGATCGATTGGAAGTGCAAAGGCCGTTGTATGGAGCGCGACCGATGCGAAGCGGTGACGGGACTGGAAAGGGTCAGGTCAATTTCGGGGCAGCCCGGGAGGAAGACGGAAGTATTGAGCAGCGGTTGGCAAATCTGAGACGGAAAGATAACCGTTTTAATCGAATATAACCACCCGACACCCGCCAATTTAGCGTTACGAGTGCGATATCGTTCCATCGAGGCGCACAAATCATGAATTTATACATCTTACTTTAGTCGGTGGACTATTCTGATATTTCTGATCAGACGTTTACATTGCCGTACGCCCTCGGTATGTACTACCTATGCTACTTATGATACAGTATTGCGGTGATGAGTATTTCCTTTTGTCCGTATATACTAGAACAACGAGAGTATGAAATCGTGATCGTACCCCTCCATCCCGTTTTCAAGCCAGCCTGCCAATGAGGCTGCTCCGGTAGATACTAATTAACAGTCCGGAGGGCTCACCAAGTACATCATTCCTTCGCAATATGAGAGCCACATGGGTGGCTCCAGTCTATCCCAAACACCAGTGTCTCGCATTATCTCCTCAATATCCTCCGGCGAAACGATGTGTTCCATCCATGGCTCCAGGTCTAACCGCTTAAGCGCCTTAAAGCATTCAAATAAGCGGGAGATACATCGTTTGAGCTGCCATTCCTTGAGATCGCCCGGAATATTGCGCCATACAACATAGGAGCAGTCGGGGAGTTCCATATTTGCAAGGAAGACGTCCTCCAGTGAATCCACCCCTCCGTCGTTTGCGGAAATAATAAAGTTTTTCAGCTTGGGGAGGTGAAACTCACTGAGTAAGACGTCATCGAACGGCCCTTCAAGGTAGAACCGTGTTACGTGCGGAAGGAATAGTGCTGTGACACTTCCGCACGCCACATGCGAAGACCTTGGGTTGACAAGGCTGAGGCTAGTGATGTTCTGGAATGCCTCGAAAAGAAAATAGTCTTTTTGTGTCCATTCTTGGGTGGTGATGAACGTTTGAATGGATACAACTTTTTCACGATCTTCTTTGGGGATCGAATCAATATCATGCGAACCTGAATGCCCGCCTCTGGAGTATTGGAGGAGGGAGGGAAGGGATTTGAATTCGGGAAATGCAAGGTCGGAAAAATTGTGGAGATGTATGGTTACAAGGTTTGGAATATCTTGGTAAAAAACTTGCAGTAAGTCTTCATCGAGGTTGACCCTTGCCCCCGCATGGAGTTCGAGCGACCGCCAACGGGGCAAATGCTTGCCATTTTCCCCAACCAACGTCCTAAGACAGCGCATGACGTTCAACGAGTTGGGGTTGTAGGGTCCCGCGCCCAACGACTGCGCAAGCTCTCCTAAATCGATGTAGATTGTCAAGGGTACTTCTCCACTATAAGTAGTGCAGGCGCGAAGATACCCCATAACGGGAGCAGTGGATGGCATTGGGACTGTTGGCGAACCCATAGCAACGTTCCACCATTCATGTCTTGTGTGTCCATCCAGTCGCACGTAGGACCAGAGCCGCGCACAGCAGGAGACGACGGCGTGATACCACGTTTTGCAGACGCGCATCGGTATTGCTAATTGATATGAGAACTCTTTGTCCACCCGATAGGAAAATATGAGTGCCAAAACCTCGGGTGGTAGCCGTCGTGCAAGGGATATAAACTCCCGTTCTTTTCGTATCTTCTTTCTGTACCTGTTCTGTTTTACTTCCAACTGGTCTGCTCGCTTCCGCAGTTCGTCAACCTCAACTTGAAGCTCCGCCGCTTTTCTTTCGTACTCGGCGATTACCGCCTTTGACATGTTGACCTCGGTTGGAGAGGGAATATGCGTCCTCCGGTTTTTGTAGGGTTTTGGACGCGACATATTGCATTCTGGAAAGGCAAAACGTGAGTGATTCCACACGACATCAACTTCCACATTTGGCCTGACTGACAACGTCCCAATGAAACCCAAGCTGCCCGGAATGGAATGAGGAGTGCTAGAAAAAGTACGAAAAACGGGCGTGGTGCCGTATTACTGACTCGTTGCGTGGTCGTGGTATAGTCTAAGATTGTGATTAACCTTTGCCAACCACAAATAATTTTCGTGTGGCAGATCAATTTAAATTGACAAATGATAGGAGGTTAGATCATTGAAGAAGATCTAAAGTACTACAATTGGTGTTGTTGTGACATCATACCCGATAGAACGCGAGAGTGGCAAAAGATACTTCAATCCGACTTTGAGAAGGACAAGGCCGACCCAAAGGTACCCTCTCATCATATCACATTGCCAGACTACAAATATGTATAAGTTATGGAGCCCCGCCTAGCAACAGATCAGAGAGTTAGTTCAGTGAATTTCTTGGGTCGGTTCTATAGAACGCACGGGCGGGTATGACGGTAATAGATACAGTGTAGATGTAGTTCAAAGAAGTCGTCTCCGATGTATGCCGCCGACCACTTTATCAGTCTGAACGAGTGGATGTAAACCCTGGGAAGAGATTGGTTGCTTGTGCGGGTGGCCACTAGCCAACAGAAGGTGAGGCGAGAGACGACGTAGTGTTTGCGTTGGCAGAGTGCTCGGATAGC
>Ga0307515_10014271_pt1 | contig 14751 bp, 3 predicted proteins | sample 17_EM_MG_FD_194513 | JGI IMG/M metagenome (GOLD analysis project Ga0307515, IMG submission 194513) | Populus trichocarpa ectomycorrhiza microbial communities from riparian zone in the Pacific Northwest, United States - 17_EM | ecosystem: Host-associated > Plants > Roots > Unclassified | place... | reverse complement strand
GTATTCTCTAGTGAACTTTCGTGGACTATCTTGGACATTAACATCTGTTATTGTTATAAAAATAAAGACTTTTCACTAAAATAAATTTTCTTATAATTGCAGGTTACAACTTGCAAATATCATTTCTGTGATTCTACTTCAGTTGTTTTTGGCATGTCAAGATTAATTCTTTATCTGCATTTATAGAAATATATTTATAAAAAAATATTTTTTATGATTTTTCTTAGGATTAGAACTCTAAACAATATTTATATCATTTTGTGCATCAATCAAGATTAATTTTTCTCTGCATGCAATCTCAATTGCATACTTTTTACATCAATAAAATTTTTTAATTTTTTTTAATATTATTTTAAAGTTTGAACTGAAAGTTAAGAAAGATAGGATATTTTTTTAGTGAGTTTTTAGAAACGTGGTTGTATTCATGTTTTTAAATTTTTTTTATTAAAAATTAATTTTTTTATATGTTTTGGATCATTTTAATGTGCTGATTTTAAAAATAATTTTTTAAAAATAAAAAAAATATTATTTTGATGTATTTTAATACGAAAAATACTTTAAAAAAACTATTAAAATTAGTAAAATTATTTGTTTTTAAAATAGCTATGTAATTAGAAACAATCGTTGCGATTAGGTAGAGTGGACGTATCATCGTGAGTCCGAGGAAAAGGAAAAGTAACTCTCCATTATCAACCTGTATGATGTCATGGTGTATGAAATTTTGTTTCAACCTTTTGACGTGAGGGGCAGGCCATCTGGTCAATCTGCGTGAAGCTGACCATTTACCGTCAAAGAGTCCACACTCAATCCTGAGATCGCAAGAACTTTTCCTTCTTGGATTGGGCCTTTTATAACGAACCCATCAAATGCATGAGCCCTTGTGGCCAGGGTCCAGTCTCTCTCGGCCCTTTCTGCTATGTACTTTGTATGGGTTCCTTTTTTTTTTTTATCGAGTCCATATGCCTTTGGACATGTAGGAGAAACGCTTAAATGGAAGCTCTGCTTTCAAGTGATATATTTTTTTTTTATGCCTTCTGTAAAGTTCTTTTCTAATAATTCAAGACTCTGTACAGAAGGCATGCATATGAATAACGATAGAGAAAGATTAAAATGGCATAAAATACAAATTCCAGTTGCATTGAGACAATGAAAACCTCAAGATTGAATTAGGCTTTTTACGGTCATGTTTTGGATTGAAGTGCATGGGTTTCAATGTAGGTTTTGTCTCTAGACTTGGTTTTCTCCTCCTAAACTAGTCTTTTATCATAAGACCCTTGATGCATAAGTGACTAAATGTAGGAAGAGCAAGTGCTTGAGAGAAAAGAAAAATGAAAAACATAGAAAGTATATGATTGTTGAATCAATTGATGTGAAAGAGTTATAGGTATCTCGTAGTGAGTTGTTGGTTGTTTTACTATTGCTGGAGAACTTGGTGTTCGTTATTGGTTGTGGCGTCTTGTTATACCAATAACAAAAGGGTTAGTGATTGGTAATGTCACTTAAGATGCCATTATCGAAAGGGTTGTTGTTTGCCAATGCCTTTTAAGGTGAGATGTGGGTAGGAAATAATCATGAAAGTGAAAAAAAGTACCTTTACTCAATATAGAAAACTTGGAGTGCACTAGTAGGTGGTGCGCAACGCTGTTTTAACTTCTCAAAATTATAAAATACATTGAGATACGTGTATAGAGGTTGGTATTGGGTCGAGACCTAAAAACCATGGCGAATAGCCTGTTTAGGCTTGGTGAGGTGATGAAGCCATTCAAGCCTAGCTTGAATGACTAGGATTTTTTTGGTATTATCTTTAGTGCACCATCATTTGTGCCCTAGTCTTTTAAATATTTATGTTTAAAAGACTTAACTAGTGGAGGTAAGAGAGAAGGAAAATTATACATGTCATATTACCTTGTTATGACTTTTGTTAACTTGTCTGTAAGAGAGATGAGAAATTTTTTACACGAGAGATGAGATTTTGATCAATTTTCTTGTTTTTCTTAAAGCAAAGAATATTTTTATTTAAAAAGTGGAGAATGCTTTGTGATCATGAAAGTAGTGCCACAGCATTATGTTGGGAGATGTTAAGATTCTCATAGAGATTTTTGTTGGAGACATGGAGGTCTTATCATGAAGATTTTATTAAAGACATGAAGAATTAGGTTATGGATATCTCGTCGTGGAGATTTTCATTGAAGACATTGGAGACATTGAGAGACACTGTTGATTTTATAGAAAGTTCAAAATATTTTTTTATGCAATTGGAGATATAATTTCTAGAGATTATATGATCTCAGATAATGCATTGTAGAGATCTTTCTCTTTTTGTTCAAGTTGCATTTCCTTAGAAATTATTGGACATAATCCCTAGAGATTACTCTTTCTATCTCTTTTTTTTTTAGGGCATGCCATTTCTCATTATCATGACAATGGTCATGGTGAAAGAAAAAAAAATATTATTGGGATTCCATATGTTTATTCCATTTTTCTTAAGAGGTGGGTATCACATGAATTATTTTCTCTTAATGGTAGTCAATACCTCAACATATGTGGTGGTAAAAGGTATTGTTATAAGCTTAAGGAATGTCAATTAATCATGAATGAAACTCAAGGAAATGAGTTTGATGCTTAGATCATGAAATTTAATAATAGAGCTAGGTTTTAGGTTATGGTACCACACTAAAAAAGATACTTGGAATGTTATTAGGAGGACTTTACACACGACATTACTAAATTATATTACAAGATCTAGGATTTTTCACACATTAGAGGTATACTCATTTAAATCAAGATTGGCTAGAGTATAAGTATTCTTGTGCCTACTTACTTGCATGTTGTTCTACCTTGTTCATTCAAGGAATTAGAGTTGTTTATATGCATTCACTAGGGTTATTTATTATGTTTATTGTTAAAAAAGTGGAAGAGCATGGAGTTATTGTTGTATAGTTAGAAAAACATCATTGAGCACCTTTACTTATTGAGAAAGGTGGTGGAGATCTTGAAAAAAAAAGTGTCCTTGTATTGTGGACCTTAGTTACTCTCCATTGTCCTGAAGTTTATAAGTCTTCAACCATAAAAAGAATTTATGGTGATGTATGAACCAACTTTTGTTCAATTTCCCACAAACAATGTCACTAATTAGGTCATGAAAACTTTAGGGTTGAATTGTGTTCTACATGGTTGCATCTTATACTGAAATGTGTGGGCTTGAATGTAGACTTTGTCTTTAGGCTTGGTTTTTTCCTACAAAACAAGTCCATTATCAAAATAAGAGATCCTATAATACATAAACCAATAAATTTTAGAGGAGCAATTTATAAGAAATAAAAGGAAAATGAAAACATAGGGAATGATGATTGTTGAATGATCTAGTATGGAGCTCTTGAATGAACTTGGCTTGCTTGCTTACCTAGTGATCCAAGGTATTTATAGAACTCGATCATGTTATCTTACCTCGTAAAGAGTGTCGTAGGTACCTTATGATGAGTGGAGTTGCAAGTATTTCATAGTGCATGGAGTTGCAGGTTTCTCATGGTGAATTATTGTTTTTTTTACCATTAGTGAAGAAGTTGTTGCTCACCATTTATTTTTTCTAGGAAAATTATGTATTTGATTTTATAAATAAATTAAAATCATTCAAGAGAAGATAACAAAATAAAAAATATTGATAATGTGGAGGTCGTTTACAATGAACTTGCATAAAAACTAGTTTTTGAAAATCTCTTTGTTTGATTATAAAAGATCTTGACAATTGGTTATTTTTATATGTTTTTTTAGAAATAATTTTTTTCTATCTTCAATTTCAGTTATAAAAAACATAAATGATACTTTACTATCCTTAAAATTCTCTTTTAAGTGTTTTTTACATTTCTACATAATTTAACTAGTATTATCACTCGTGCTTCGATGCAAAGAGAATTCCACATTAATTTCAAACATAGTAAAGGAATATGTTAGTATTATCAATGTATTTTAATATATCATGATTTTTTTAATTAAAAAAAATGCAAACATGTTGTTTATATTGCGGGTATGATTTCAAATAAATTTATAACATGGTAGAAAAGTAATTAAATTATGAATATGTTTCATGTATCATATTTTTTTAATTGAAAAAATAAAAAATGTAATAAACTAAGACAGGGTCCTCAATAACTTTAATAAAAAAAACGCAAAAACTTAGGCATGCTTGAGCCTAGAAGCCTAGCCTTTACACTTCATTTGTTATTGTATTTTCTTTTATATTTTTAAGACAGGCGTAGGTCACCTATAGTGGCAAACAATCTATCATCAATTGATTTTTTTTTTCTAGTCACCTCTGGTGAATGGAAAATCAGGGTTCTTGTTTTTCGACCCCTAAAAACTCAATTTTATCTTGTTATTTTTACCCAAAAACATATCCAAAACACCATATAAACCTTAAAAAATCACTTAACGATTAAAAAAACATCACTAAAAGATAAAAAAATCACACTAAAAATAAAAATCAATCAAATCAAAATAAATCAAATGGAACCCGATCTACCTTTTCAACCATGTTTAGAGGGGGGAAAAACACCTCCATTAAAATTTTCTTGAGAACAAAAACTCATTGACACATATTTTTTTATGGTTAGAATGTGCTCAACCGATAACCTTCTTTTTTCTTCTTTGTTTTTCATCGAGTTTCTCTTTCCTTTTTCAAACATGGGAATTGAAAAATAAATAAAATAAACTTTTAAACAAAAATAAAAATTCTAAAAACTTTTAGATTGACCACACATTTTCTTTGTATTTTATATTGCAATCCTCTCTCTTTTACTTTAATCTTTCTATAGTAATTCTAAAACTTTATCTCAAGTAATTAGATTACAAAACGGTTAAATTAAAAAAATTATGATAGAAATTGAACAAAATGAAAATAAATAAAACGATAGAGATGGACAAAGAATTTTTTTTTAGTACAGTTATTAATGTCTATTCTTACCCTCGATTATGAGTCTATTTGATATTGTCGTAATGATTGCTTTACAAATTATTTTTCATTTGAAAATGTATAAAAATATATTTTTTAAAAAATATTTTTGACATCAACACATCAAAAAAAATCTAAAAATAACAAAATAATAATAATAATTTGAAGCAAAAAAAAAGTCAATTTTTTTCAAAAGCACTTTTCCACTGCAAAAAACAAACAGGCTCTAGAAGCATTGCAATGGTGTATAGTATTTTTCTTGTCCTACAAAGTAAAATATGACTCAACTTTTGGCAATACAAATAGATAATTGGCTAATGTTGCTTTGTGGAACCAATCAGGTTTTTTACTTAAAAATATTATTCAAACATTGTTAATGTGTTATACAATAAAAAAAAATAATGAACTCAAAATATAATGCATATTAAATGATTTTTTTAATATTTATATGATGACATATTACATGATATTTGTTTTCAAATAGTGATACGATGACATATTAAATTGACATAAGACTCTGATAATCCTATAAAAAGAAAATCAAAGTAAATTATGGAGGTCAATTTCTAATCGACATAATGTTGAAGGATAATATTGAAAAAAAATATATTAAATTTAAAAGAGAAAACAAAATATCCAGGCTAACCCGTTAAACCAATAATCCGAGTCTTGAAATCAAGATAACACCATGGAAAGCAAATAAAAAAATTATGAATTCCAATTTTCAATTAACCCAATGTTGAATGATGAAATAAAAAAAATTAAAAACATAAAAATAATAAGTCAACTCGAGCTAACATGTTAAACTCATTATCTAAGTTATAAGATCTAAATAACTTTATAAAAATTAAAATTAAAAAATTATAAAGTTTCATTTTCAACAGATCCAATGTTGAAATCAAGAAAGAAAAAACTAAATCCATAAAACCAAGATAACTTCACAAAAAACAAATGAAAAAAATTTCCAATGTCAATTCTCAAACACCTAATATTAAAGGATAAAACTAGAAAAAAAAACTAAATAAAAAAATAAGATTGCGTTGTTGGAGGGTGAAATTGAAAAAAAAAATTCAATTAAAAAAACCAAAAAAATAAATTGAGTTAACTCAGGTTAACCTATCAAACTCTCAACTCAGGTCATGAGATCAGGATAACCCTATAAAAAACAAAGAAAAAAAATTATAAAGCCCAATTGAAAAAGGAACAAAAAAAATGAGCATAGTCAACCTTGGTCAACTTGTCAAACCGGTAACCTGGGTAATGAGATCCGAATAACCCCATAAAAAAATAAATAAGCCTAATTTCCAACCAATCCAATACTAAGGGATAAAACAAAAAAAATATCAGAAAAATGTTACCCTAAAAAATAAATCGGGTCAACTCAGGTTAACCTATTAAAGCTATGATATATGTCATGAGATCAGGATAAATTCATAAAAAAACAATTGAAAAAATATGAAACCTCATTTTTAATAGATCAGATCTAATTTTGAAGGTTGAAATAAAAAACATCATAAAACTATATAACCTAACACAAAGAAAATTGAAAAACAAATATGAAGTATAATCCCCAAAATATCATAATATTGAAAGATTAAATTGAAAAAAAACCTTAAAAAAATAGAAGATTAAGTTGATAAAGGGTGAAATTGAAAAAATAATTAAAAAAGAAAAAGAAAAAAAAAACACAAAACATTAATAGTGTTTTACAGGTATTCCAATACTTTACAGTGTTTTGTTAATTAGTTGTCTCTTGACCCTTAATCTCAACATATGCATTTTACAAAAAAAAGTAAAGGTCATGTGTCATACAATCTTTGTCCTATTTTAGCTATTCCCACAATTATTAATCCCATTTGGTCTGACAAGTCAACATAATATACGACCGACTTAGATCTTAGTCTAGATTGAATTAAAAAATAATAATCTAGAATTTAACTAACCAATTCAATTCAGAGTCTTATTAAAACCTAATTTGATGTTCTTTAGAAATTTTTTTTGACAAAACATGTACTTTTAATTTTTACTGTTTTTTAATTGATTGATATGTATCAACTGCTCGGACAAGTCCATATTTTCCAGGAATTTTTTTTTAAAAAAGCGTACGGTCAGCATACAATTGTCAAGGGTTGAAATTGATTACATATGAAGATTGGCTATCAGCCATAATTTATGAGTGAATTCAAAGATGTCAGGCTCGAAATGGCAGTCAACCACGGTAGCTGCAAATTAATTGCATATGAAGATTGGAAAAGTCATCAGTTATGTCGAGAAGTCAAGGCGTGTTGTGTGTGGATGGCAAGATGCTGCCGATTGCAGTCCATTTCCGCACGGCACGTGTGGTGCCCCGTGGCCAAAGATAACTTCCAAATGCCTGTGCACTGACCTGCGCCGTGCAAAATCTATATTGTCCAAACTATTATGAATAAAAGTAAAGAAAAATCTCCTACCAATTATCAAATGATGTGATTGGGAGAGCTTCTATTTTTGTTTTTGGGTATTTTTAAAAAGATTTTTTTGCTTTAAAAAATTTAAATTGATGTGTTTTTAGTATTTTCTATGGTTTTTGTTGTTATTTATTTTGAGGCCCACATAAATATACAAAAAACAAGAAAATAGAAAAAAAATCAAAAACTCATCAAAACAAATAAAAAAAAGTTGGAAACGTTGGAAATATATATATATGGCCTGTTGAAGGCCTCTTGAATTTGGGAATCAAAATTCAAAATTATATGTTTAAGGACTCAATTAGAATTTTGCAGGGTTTAATTGAATTTATTGAGAGTTTAATTGCAAGAAGCATGTGTTTTAGTTTAATCGGGGTCAAATTGAAGAAAATTAGAAATTTATTGATCAATTAAACGTCAAAATTCACATATAGGTATCCAATGACCAAATTGAAAAACGAACTGAACTTTAGGGATTGACATTGGTTTAATCAGGGATAAAATTGCATGAAATTAAAAGTTTGAAGGAAATTATGAGTGAAATTAAAAAAAATCAAAAGATAAGAGACTCAATTGAATTTTGACCAAATCCCAAATTAAAAACCAAATTTCTTGGTGGTTAACCTAGACGACAAATCATCTGATTCATGTTCAAAATGCACTGCTTGGAATAGAGGGCAGACGATGTGCCATCTGCCCACTATTCATCTTCTTTTTTAGCAGTCTTGGGTTAATTGAGTTGACATCTTTAAATGAATAAATGTGAAGCTACAGATCTTCAAATTGAACGAGGTTGGATCAAATGAAAGGTATGCTTCCCTTTTACCAAGTTCAGGTAGTCTTCGACAACATTGACGTTGGAGTAACTCTGAAGAGGCCTCGAAAGTTATCAACTCAATCAGCTATGATTGTGACATCCATTTTGTAAAACCACTAGATTTTTCAAATGTTCATGCCTCAAATCTTCTCAGTGGGTTCTTATCGAGGGTTGAACACCTTTCTCTCAAGATCAGAAGGCTAAAAAAACAACTCCCTAGCCTCTAAGCGTAGCTAAACCACCAAAATCTCCAAAATTAAGTTTGTTGTGAAACTACAATTGTAAAACCAACAAAATATAGAGATTTCAACTGTTAAAATTTATCCAAAACCCTTTTATTTTGATCAAAAGGTCAAGCATTGATCAATCATGATTAATCCTTGATTGAATCCATCAAAAAACCCTAGCAAAAGCCTATAAATACCTATTGAAATCCAGAGAAAAGAGAGAAGAAAGAGGAGAAAAAAAATATTATTCTTTGAGTTCATTAGTAATCAAGTTTATTGCTTGGCGTCTAATAGCTAAAAGAATAATTTAAAAATAGAGCAAAAGATTAGATTTTTAAATGAAGAAGAGAAATAATTATTTTAGATTTGGGATGGTATAATCCTCCACTAACCTAGTAAATGATGTCCACGAGGCACACCTCTAGCTTGTTTTAGATGTTTAATGATGTTTTTGAACTTATTTTAAAGTTATGTTTTTTTGAGTTTTCATTTTGATTAATGCATAAAAATGTTGTTTTTTTATTGTTTAATCTTGCTTTGAGTTGGTTGTTAATGTTGGTGGATGTTTGGATGATTGTTGTTTTTATGAAATAAGATAGATTTGAAATCTGACAAATATGGTAGTAGGGTTGTTGATGTTTTTTTCTGAGTTTTTAATGCATATTCTAGGCTCTTCGGTTTTGTCCAAATCCTTTTAAGTGTCAAAATATCAATTTTGAACTTTAAAATGGTTGAATATGCATGTTGTTAGTTTTGACAGTTTTGAAAATTAAAACATCATGCATGATTTTGATAGTTTGGTGTTGTTTGTTTTAGCTCAAACAAGTGTAATTATAGTAGTATGGTTTATGTGAAGAAAAAAGCATGGTTTAAGGCTTGGTATGCACATTTCTGGGTTGACAACTTGTTCTTCATTTTCTAAGTTTTCTGGGCAATGTTCTTGGGAAAAACATTATCTTGACTCTATGATTTGGACAAGTTTTGATTTAATTATTTGCACTAGAAATTTTTAATAACTTGATTAATCAATGATCTAAGGTTAGTTTGCATCAATAACTATTTTTTCTGAGTTTTAATTATAAGGTTTTGTTTTTGCATCAAAACCTATTTTCATCAAATCATGATTATTAATTGATAATTGTTGATGTTTGATGTTTGATTATTGTTTAGCAATTGATTTCCAGCATGCCTATGTCTTTTGCTTGTTCATATTTGGTATGGATCTCGATTTATGTTGCTCAACATGTTTTTGATGTTCTTCATTTGTTCTTTGTGTTCTTAGTTTTTTCTTGGTTTTGATCTAAATTTTTTGGGTTTTTGTGTTTTTGGCAAGCTTGATTCGTTTTAAGTTTTGATTTTTGTTTTGGTTTTTTTTTTTCAAACTTGAATTTTTAGTTCAATTTATGGTCAAACCAAATATTTTAAGTAAATCTAATTAGGTCAAATTCGGGTCATTTGGGTAAGCCTTTTTTGGTTTTCAACTTTTTTTATAAAAGATTTTTTTGCTTAAGGAAGTGTTCAACAAATATTCTCATAGGCCTATTTTGAAAGTTATTCAAAAAAATAAGTTTTTATTTCCAAACAAAGCCTTAAAAATATTAATAATAAAATATATATATATTTTAAATAAATAAAAATTTTCCTTGTATATAGCCAAAAATCCTAAAATAAAATGTTGGAGCATGTCTTAAAATTAAGAAAACATTTCAAAAAAAATATGTTTGCATGTTTAGAAATACAAAAAGTATTGCATGAATTTTACAACTAATTTGGAGAATTTCAAAGGATTTTGATCTACATTTAAAAAAAATATATAAAAAAACTCATTTTTGGTAAAATATTTTATTCAATTTTAATATAAGGATAAAAAACCTATAATAAGGTTAATATTCAAAAGATTATTATGAATAATAATTTATTATTATTCACTTTTAATATAACGATAAAAAACTTGTATGGAGATTAATATCCAAAATATTATTGAGAGTAATACAATTTATTCACCTATAATATAAGGATAAAAATTATAAGGAATTTTATCTTAAATATTATTTGGAATGACGTAATAGCCAAAAATTCCAAGTTTATTTGAAAGAAACCTTAAAAATAATTGAAAATATTCCAACATGTGTCTCGTGGTACAAGTGTCATAGAAATTTGAAATACCAAAGGAAAATATAAAATTTCAATAATAACCAAATCTCTTTGGGTTTCTAACTTCAGTTCCTTGACGACACATAAGTTATGAATAAGTTTGTTTTCATTTGATATCTTTTTATGTTAGGATTTTTTAGACTAAGTTTTTGATATAGAAAATCAAAGTTTGTTCATCATAGCAAATCCTCCATAGTAGGGTAATATAATTTAGAACACCTTCATACTATAGTAACCACTAAGAAAGAAAAACGATACAACTTACCTCAAGAAAGACATACTAGGAGTGATAATACATTTTCTTTACGTAACGAGTCCTTTACTTAGAATCTCTAAAGACATCTAGGGTTTCTAGTAACTATAATATTATGTGGTAACTCTTTATCCAACCAAAATAAAATATAAAAAACAAATCTAAAATAACTCGTTTTAACATACTTTCAAGAAAAAAAAATTTATAAAGCACATTGCAACACAATTCTAAACACACACTAAATCTTAAATTTTTACAAATTGAGATCATCTCATATTTTAATAAACATGATAAATTATGTTAATGAAAATCCGGTCATTGATTGGTTGAGTATTAATTATAATAATTTTATTCTTAATAATTATTTGATGGTTATGAGTTTTTTTTAATTGAAAATTATTATATTTAAAAAAATTAAGAATCAATGACTTGGATTTTAACAATGGTATCCATCATATTTTTTTTTAAGATATTTTATACATGCTCTACAAAATTGATATTAAAGTGAAAAGCAAAACCATATAGGAAAATCATTGTATATATACCTTTGTTTACTGTGAATTGTAATAGTGAATTAACGATTTTGTCCTTGAAAAAACCCTCACTTGAGAACCTTTTTAGGGGTAAAATAGTCTTTTTCTTTAATTCACTTGTCATTTCTAAATTGTTAAGGGGTGTCTTAGTCTTTTAATTAATTTTTTGCACAGTTAAATGACTTTCTTACCCTTAATAACAAATAATCAGTTAACTATGGTTTAATGTCTCTTTTGGCCTTTCATATTGTTTTGCTATAGTGTGATTATTCTATTACCTTTATATTTTAATTTTTAAAGCTTGATTGGAGGGGCTAATTTGTAATTGCAAAATATATATTTTTTTTCACATTAATGCTTGGGTCGTGAGGGTTGGGTGGTGTTTTCAAAAAATAAAAATCAAAAGCTATTAACAAGTGTGTCGTATGCGTTAACATGTCAGCCACTCTGCCGCCTTCGGGCTGCACATGCGGCTACATACAGTGGTCAAAATTTTAATTATATCGTGTCATTTTATTCTTCTCAACCTCCTCTTCATCCCTATATAATGTGTGTACTCGTCGGACCTCCGACATATCGCCAACATCCTATTCTTTCTCTCTTTTCTCCTAGAAATATGTGTCTGACCCTCCACATTTTCATATCAGCCCTTCAAGTTTTTTTTCTTTTGATTTTATCCCTGATTGTTTTTATATCTATTTTTTTTTGTTTTAATTCATTTCTCAAATCTTCTTTTTTTTTCAATTGCATCCTCCTTTACTTTTTTCTATCAGATTTTGTCCTCAATCTTTTGATTTTTTTTAAATTAAGATAGTTTTTGAATTTGTTTTCTTTTTCAATTCCACCCCTTCATTTTTTTTCTCCTCTCATATTTGATGCTCATTCCCTTTTTTTCACTATTTTCTTCTTTGATTATTTTTTTTAATTTGAGATATTTTTTTTATCATTTATCATTAAGTTGGTTGACAACTGAGATTTTTAATTGAACCCGGGTTTTCAGTTTCATGGGTTGTGGATTTAAAAAATTAACCTAGGTCTAAAAGATTTGTTGGGATCAATTAATATGGGTTTAAACAGTTAATTTGTTGTTTTTTTTTTCATTTTGACTTTCATACTAATCCTTTTTCAATTATTGTGGATTAGCCATTTTATAATTGATTAAAGTTACTGTTGTTGTTTAATTTTTAGTTTTTGCAAAGTTAAGTTGTTATAATGCCTATAAATGCAAAACAACACTTAAATTGGGTCTAAGGTTTCTTTTTTCTTTTCTGAAGAAAAAATTAACTTATAAAGCTTGACTTCTAATGATTAATCATCATCTCGAGGGCAATTTGGTATTTTACTTAATGTTGATAATAATTAAAAAAAAAATTTCCCGATTTCATCCATAAGTGTCTAATTGGTTGGAAAATAGACTTCGTTAATGATTTTTTTTTGTTTTGCTTTGTTTAAGGTTATCACAGTCTTGAACAAATTTTTTTATCATATAATTAAGTAAAAAATATTTTTTTTTAAATATTAAACCTAGTTAAATTCATGAAGCGAGTCACATGTGAGCCGGGTTATCTAATATGTCATCATCTTAATACTTTTTAAAAAATTTCTTGGTTTTTTTAACAGTTGATTTATGCTTTCTCAGTAATCTGGATTTTCTTTAAACTCATCAAATCAATTAATTCACGTTGAGTTATCTCTTATACAGTGACACTTGATAAAGAGCCAGAGTTTCAAGACTTACTTATTTGCGTGAGTTTAATAACATTAGAAAAACAAAAATCCCTACACTCAATGTTTTTTTTTTTACATTTAAAAAAATTAGTCTAGCTGGCGTAAGAGCGGAAACCATTGTACTGGTAAAAGACTAATTAAGGAAAGCAATCTCAGTTTCTCACTTATGTCATAATCATCCAAATAAAAATAAATAAATAAAGCATTTGAATACCATAATAAAACAATATGTCACATAATATAATATCATGGAGGAGGACATGGCTGCTGACCAAGTCTCCATTACACATTTAATGCCATTGCCGGTTAGTCTCAAACTAAAAGAAATTCTGCTCGAAACAGAGATGAAAAGCCTTCGCCTTGGCCTTACCCTTCTTTTCTGCTTATGTTTCTCTTCTTCTTTCACAAAATCCTTGGCAGCAGACACCATAGCTGCAAACCAAAACATCACCGATGGGGAGACCATTGTATCAAGTGGTGGAAACTATGGAATGGGGTTTTTCAGCCCTGGAAATTCCACACAACGATACTTGGGAATATGGTACAACAGGATATCTAAAGGAAGAGTTGTTTGGGTTGCCAACAGAGAAAAACCAGTCACTGATAAATCCGGAGTTTTCAAGGTCGATGAAAGGGGAATCCTCATGCTTTACAATCAGAACAGCAGTGTTATTTGGTCTTCCAACATATCAAGGCAAGCTCGAAACCCTGTTGCGCAGCTTTTGGAAACAGGAAATCTTGCTGTCAGAAATCTAGATGATCCAAGCCCGGAAAACTTCTTGTGGCAAAGTTTCCACCATCCGGGGAATACATTTCTACCAGGAATGAAAGTTGGACGTATAGCTTCAGGCTTGGATGTGATCATATCGTCGTGGAAGAGCACAGATGATCCTTCTCCAGGTGATTATACTTTTGAGGTAGACCCCATGCGTTTAGAGTTGGTTGTCAATCATAATTCAAATTTGAAGTCTCGTTCAGGGCCATGGAATGGCATCGGGTTTAGTGGTCTGCCTTATTTGAAACCAGATCCAATTTATAACTATACCTTTGTTTTTAATGACAAGGAGGCATACTTCACTTTTGATCTGTATAATATTTCTGTTATTACAACATTGGTTTTGTCTGAAGAAGGTATCATGAATCGGCTTACTTGGATTGATCGAACTAATAGTTGGATTGTGTACGCGAGCGCACCCGCGGACAACTGCGATAATTATAATTTATGTGGTGCTTATGGAAGGTGTAACATTGGCACTTCTCCTGCATGTAGTTGTTTGGACAGATTCATGCCGGGAAACCAAGAACAGTGGCAAAGGGCAGATTGGTCTGGTGGATGTGTTCGAAGGATGCCATTGGATTGCAAGAATGGAGATGGATTCATCAAGTATTCCAACGTCAAAGTGCCTCAAGCGAATAATTGGATGGTTAATATAAGCATGACCACGGAAGAATGCAGGACGGAATGCTTGAAGAATTGTTCTTGCATGGCTTATGCCAATTCAGATGTAATAGCAAAAAGTGGATGCTTTCTCTGGTTTGATGAACACCTGATTGATATCAGACAGTATACAGATGATGGGCAGGATCTTTACATTAGGATGGCTTCCTCTGAAGCAGGTAAGTACACATTTTTGGCTTGGTATC
>Ga0307515_10014270_pt1 | contig 14752 bp, 11 predicted proteins | sample 17_EM_MG_FD_194513 | JGI IMG/M metagenome (GOLD analysis project Ga0307515, IMG submission 194513) | Populus trichocarpa ectomycorrhiza microbial communities from riparian zone in the Pacific Northwest, United States - 17_EM | ecosystem: Host-associated > Plants > Roots > Unclassified | place... | reverse complement strand
TCGATAACCACCCCTCCGGTACGCCGCGCCCAGCGGGCCACCTCCGCGCGGCGCCGCCCGGTCATCAGGCGACCCAGCGGCGCCCGCGCGTCGGCACCGACCACAATCGCCCGGCACCCCGGGGGCACCGCGTCCACACGAGCGCCCTCATCGTCCACGGCCAGCCCAGAGACCGTGGCCAACCGAGGGACCACGCGCCGTCCGGACTCCGCGCCTGGCTGGGGGATCGCGCCTGGCTGGGGGACCGCGCCTGGCTCGGGGACCGCGCCCGGCCGGGAGTCCGCGCCCGGCCGGGGGACCGCGCCCACCCGGAAGGCCGCCGCCGAGCCGCCGACCCCGGCCACCACAGCCGCCGGCGCCGGCTCGGCCACCGCCACCTGCCCCGCGCTCAACCCGAGCACCTCGAGGACCACCCGCAGCCCCTGCGCCGCCCCCGCCGTGATCAGCACCGCCCGGTCCGTCAGCCCCACCCCCAGCGCCGCCAGCACATACTCGGCGACCGCCTCCCGCAGCTCAACCAGGCCCAGGGCCGGCGGCGCGTCCACCGGCGGCGGCCGGAACGTCGCATCGCGCCAAGCGGCCCGCCACTCGGCCACCGGGAACAACTCCGGGCAACTCGCCACCGGGCGCAGGTCGATCGGCTCCGGCCCACCGGCCTCGGCCCGCACCCGCCGCACCGCGGCCCGCCGCGCGTACGCCCCCGACCCCGGCCGGCTGTCCAGATAGCCGCGCGCGCCCAGCAGGTCGTACGCGGCGGCCGTGACCCCCCGCGACACCCCCAGGAACTCGGCGAGCGTGCGCGTCGAAGGAAGGCGCCCGGCGACCAGCCCGCGCTCGACCGCCGCACCGACCTGCGTAGCGATCTGTTCGGGCAGGGGCAGCACGCCGTCACGGGTGACGGTGATCGGAAACGTCGGCAGGGCCGGATCGCGCATCCCCTCGGTGTAACGGCCCGCGCCTGCCGCCCGGTTGCGCCACGGTTGTGCGGGCCGCTTGGTGCTCGCCACTATGCTGCGGCGCACGCGCACCGGGCGCGGCGTTGCTGCTGAGGAGTCGGTTGTGGAGTCGGCTGTGGAACCGGCCGGGCTGCGGATCCGGGTGCTCGGGCCGGTCGAGGTGCTCGGCCCCGCCGGGCCCGCGCTGCTCGTCGGCGCCCGGCAACGGGCCGTCGTCGGGGTGCTCGCGCTCAAGGCCGGCGCGCTCGTGCCGCAGTGGCGGCTGGTCGACGCCCTCTGGGGCGACCGTCCGCCGCGTACGGCCGTCAAGTCGCTGCACAGCCACGTCGCCCGGGTACGCCAGGCGCTGGACGGGTGCGGCCTGGCGGACCTGCTGGTCACCCGGGACACCGGGTACCTGCTGGCGGCCGAGCCGGGCACGGTCGACGCCGTCGGGTTCGAGGAGCGGGTCCGGCGCGGTCAGCAGGCGCTCGCCGCCGCGGACGCCGAGCGGGCCGCCGGGCATCTGCGGGCCGCGCTGGCGCTGTGGCGCGACGACGCCGCGCTGGCCGACGCCGAGCCGCACGGTTGGGCCGCCGCCGAGGTGCGCCGGCTGGCCGAGGTACGGCTGACCGCCCTGGCCGCCCGCTGGGACGCGGAGCTGCGGCTGGGCCGGCACGTCGAGGCCGTCGCCGAGTTGGAACGACTGCTGGTGGCGTACCCCGCGCAGGAGGGCCTGGTCGCCGCCCTCATGCTCGCGCAGTACCGCTCGGGCCGGCACACCGCCGCGCTGGACAGCTTCCAGCGGCTGCGCGCCCATCTCGCCGACGAGCTCGGCGTCGATCCCGGCCCCGACCTGCTCGAGTTGAACGCCCGGATCCTGCGCCGCGACCCCGCCCTGACGCTGGGCGGCGGCCCCAAACCGGCCGAGGTCGCCGCGCCCCGGCCCGCCCAACTGCCCGCCCGGGTGGGCCACTTCACCGGCCGCGCCGACGCGCTGGCCGCGTTGGACCGGCTGGCCGACGACCCGGAGCAGGAGACCGGCATCGCCGTCGTCTCCGGGCCGGCGGGCATCGGCAAGACGGCCCTGGCGGTGCAGTGGGCGCACCGGGTCGCCGGCAAGTTCCCCGACGGGCAGCTCTTCGTCGACCTGCGCGGGCACGAGCCCGGCATGCAGGTGCCGACCACCCAGGTGCTCGCCCACCTGCTGCGCAGCCTCGGCGTCAGCGCGGACCGGCTCCCCGCGCAGGTCACCGAGCAGGCCGCGCTGTTCCGCTCGCTGGTGCACGGCCGCCGCCTGCTGATCATCGTGGACAACGCCGGCTCGACCGACGCGGTCCTGCCGCTCGTGCCGGCCGGTGCCGGCACCCTGCTGGTGGCCACGAGCCGGCAGGCCCTGACCGCGCTGGGCACCCACCACGCGGTGTGCGCGATCGCGCTCGACGCCCTCGCCGAACCGGAGGCCCTGGCGCTACTGCGCCGGCTGCTCGGCGCGGCCGCGGTGGACGCCGGGCTCGACGCGGCGCGGGAGCTGGTCCGGTTGTGCGAAAGCCTGCCGCTCGCCCTGCGGATCGCCGCCGCCAAGCTGGCCGGCGGGCCGGCGCCGGACATCGCCGCGCTGGTCGCGGAGCTCAGCGCCGGCAACCGGTTGGACCTGCTCGCGGTCGACGGCGACTCACGCAGCATGCGTACGGTGTTCGCCAGCGCGTACCGGACGCTGAGCCCACCCGCCGCGCGGACCTTCCGGCTGCTCGGCCTGCATCCGGGCCCCACGTTCCACCTGGGCCTGGCCGCCGCCCTGCTCGGCGAGCCGGTCGCCGTGGCCCGTGCCGCGGTCGACGAACTGGCCGCCGCCCATCTGGTGCAGGCGGTCGGCGCGCAACGCTACCGGTTCCATGATCTGATCGCGCTGTTCGCGGCCCACTGCGCCGACGCCGACGAGTCCGACACCCAGCGCGAGACCGCCGTGGCGTGCGCGATCGACTGGTATCTGGCCGTCGCGCACGCCGCCAACCGGGTCGTCGACCCCGGCCGCGACCGGGTCACCCCGGTGCTTCGGCACCCGCCGCCCGAGCTGCCGTTCCCGGCCGAGCACGGTGCGGCGCTCGCGTTCCTCGACGAGGAGGCCGGCAATCTGCTGCCGGTGGCCCGGTTCGCCGCCCGGCGGGGACAGCCCACCGCGACGTGGCAGCTGACCTATCTGCTGACCGGTTTCGCCGACTCGCGGGGCGACCGCGCGCAGCGGATCGAGATGTGTGAGGCCGGGGTCGCCGCCGCGCGGCAGGACGGCGACCCGATCGCCGAGGGACTGATGCGCAGCGGGCTGGGCGTCGCCTACATCGCGGCGCACCACTTCGACGCGGCGCTGATCAGCCTGCACGAGGCACTGCCCTTCATGCGTACGACGGGAGACCGGCGCGGGGAGGGGCATGCGTACAACAACATCGCCGCGGCGTACAGCGGACTGCGCGACTTCGATCGGGCGCTCGACGCCTTCCGCCGGGCGCTGGCCATCCACACCGAGAACGGCTACCGGCTCGGGATCGCCCTGGCCCTGAACAACGCCGGCCACACGGCGGTCCGGATGGGCCGCCCGGAGCTGGGCGTCCCCGACCTGGCCGCGGCGCTGGAGCTGAGCCGTGAGATCGGCAACCCGCGCCTGGAGGCCGCGGTCCTGCACAGCACCGGCGAGGCCGAGCTGCATCGCGGCCGCTACGACGGCGCCCTGGACAGCTTCGACGCCGCGCTCACCCTCTACCGGGCGATCGGCGACCAGCGCTACGAGGCGGAGACCCTGGCCGGGATCGCCGAGACCCATCTGAGCCGGGGCGCGCCCGGCGCGGCGCTGGCGGTGCTCCGGCGGGCGGCCGAGTTGAGCCGCGAGATCGCCGACCAGCACCTCGCGGCCGTCGTGCTGCACCGCACCGGTCAGGCACTGTCGGCCCTGGGCGATCTCACCGGCGCGGCGGAGCAGTTCGAGCTCGCGCTCGGCCTGCGGATGCGGGTGCCGGACGCGTTCGAGGAGGCGAACCTGCGCCGCGACCTGGCAGCCCTGTCGAAGCCGCCCGCCAAGCCCGAGCCGCCCGCCAAGCCCGAGCAGCCCGCCAAGCCCGAGCCGCCCGGCACGCCCAAGCAGCGCGACTCGGCCGGGCAACGGCGCGAGCGGGCGGCCGGATCGCCCGAAATGGGAACGACGATCCGGCCGCCGGTGCTCGGCGTTACTTCGCCGCGGCCGGCGGAGCGCCGTCCTTGATGATCACCGTCGCCGGGTTCTTGCCGATCTGGCCCACGGACGGCTTGGAGAGCGAGACGAAGAACCATTCGTCGGGCTCGACCACCCCGTCGTCGACGATCGCCAGCGGCACCTGCACACTGCTGGCGCCCGCCGGGATGGTCACCACCAGGCCCTTGATCGCCGCGTAGTCCTCCGGTGCCACGGCCGTACCGTCGACGGTGTCGACCACGACGGTGACGGGGTCCTTCGCCACCTCGGACAGGTGCACGGTCACGGCCGGTTTGCCGCCGCCCTTCTCCCAGCAGATCGTGCCGTCGGCGGTGACCACCACGCCGGACGGTCCGCCGCCGGCCTGGGCGGCGGCCGGCGCGATCGCCGCCGCGCCGCCTAGCGCCACGACAGCGGCCGCTGCGGTCAGGACCCGGCGCAGGCGTCTGTTCATCCTCATCGCGTTTCTCATCCTCGTTCAGCTCGGTCGGGGGTGCTCGGTACATCCAGCCAGACCCCGGTTGTGGCGCGGTTGTGGCCCCCGGTCCCGGGCGCGATGTCCAGGTCCGCTGCGGCCCCCGAGCCGAGCGGCAGTGGCCCTGTCGGCCGCCCCCGGTCGTTCCCACGATGGGCCCAGGCGGATCCGGGGAGCCCGGACCTCCGCGACGGACACCACGATGGGAAGTGACGATGCGCAGGACTCTGATGGCACTCGCGGCGCTGGCGGCGGTCGCCTCGGTCGCGCTGGCCGGCGCCGGCCCGGCACAGGCCGCGGACGGCGTCACCACGATCGAGCTGACGAGCCAGAAGGATGTCTCGCTCGGCGAGGCCCAGAAGTTCGTCGACGCGGCGACCAAGACCACGGCCGACGGTCCGCACGTCGTCGCGGTCACCTCCGATCCGGGCACGGTCCCGACCGTGCAGCAGATCGACGTGCTGCTGGCCGGCAAGAGCGTGGACGGCATAAAGCTCTACCGGACCGAGAAAGAGCCTGGCGCCGCGCGTACGGTCAGCAGCTTCCTCGAGGGGACGCCCTTGCCCGCGGTGGTCTCGTACAAGCGGAACAACGGTCACCTGATCCACGTCGTGGTCATCTCGTGCCTGGACTACTGCCGGATCTACGTCCGGGAGTACGTGATCATGTAGGACCGCTCAGGGGCCGGTGTGGATCAGGGCGGCCCACAGGTCGGGCCGGTCCGGGTGTTCCCGCCGGACCCGGGCGAGCGCGTGGTCCAGGGCGTAGGCGGCGCCGGCCGCGTCCGGCTCGCTGTCCGCGGCGAGCCGGGCGTACACGTCGTCGGCGACCTGGGCCGCGATCCGGTCCGCGACCGCCCACTGGCTGCCGATCACGTGCCGGAAGCCGGCGAACTGCAGCGCGGCGGTGAGGTGGATGGCCTCGTCGGGCAGGCCGCGGCCGCCCGCCGCGGTCCGGCAGGCGGACAGGTACGCCAGGTCGGCGCCGGGGCCCTCGCCCGCCGGCCGGGTCGCCGCGCCCAGGCTCGAGGCCAGGTCCAGCACGCTGAGCCGGCCGTCGGCCAGCCGCAGCGCGCTGCGGCTCGGATGGTCGAAATCCTGCTCGGCGTGGCAGGCGAAATGCGCCCAGCTGTGCCGGGTGAGCGCGGCCAGCACCGCCTCGGTGGTCGCGCCCGCCCCGACCAGCAGCCGCACGCCGGACAGGTTCGTGGTGACCGAGCGCAGCTCGTCCGAGACCGCCGGCAGCGGTGCCTGGCCCGACGCCTGCGCCAGGCCGACCGCGAACACCCGCGGTGGCCGCTGCGCCGGCGGCCCCGACCGGGCCCGCAACAGGGCACCCAGGCTCGATGTGTACGACGACACGCACCGGGCCGCCACGGTGGGCCGGCGCCGGTCGGCGAGCGGTTTCGCGGCGCCGTGCCGCCCGGCGGCGTGCAGCGGCAGCATCGTCAGCGGCCCGGTCGGGCACCACCAGACCCGCGGCCGGTGCTCCGCGGTCCCGCTCGGCGCCAGCTCGTCCAGCGCGGCGCAGACGGGCTCCGCCACGGTGTCCCAGAGCCAGCGCTGGATCGAGATCAGGGTCTGCCGCAGCGCGGCCTGGGCCACCGCGCCCTGTCCCGCCTCGACGTCGCGCTGTGCCGCGAGCAACGCCACGGCCCGCTGGTGCGCGGTGTCGTGATCGAGCCAGGGCAGCGGGACCTGATGGACCTCGGTCGCCGTCACGATCAGGGCGTCGCTGCGCCACTTGGACGTGTTGACCAGGACCACCGGGCCGCCGTCCGCCGCGTGCCGAAGCGTGTCGAACGTCGGCGCGGTCAGGAAGTCGGCGAAACCCGGCCGGCGGCGGGCCTCGGCGAGCAGTTGCTCCCACCGTTCCGCCAGCCGCCGGCGCCGGCCCGCATCGCCGGCTTCCACCGGGATCCCGCCCTGGGCCGCGGCCAGCAACTGCAGCCCCAGCTCGACCGCGGGATCGCCGGCCTGCCCCGGGGGCGTCCGCGGCACCGGTTGCGCGCCCTCACCGTCGAGCTCGCGGCGGATCTCGTCGAGCCCGGCGGCCAGCTCCGGCGCCACCGCGGCCAGCGCGGACAGGTCGCTGCGGGTCTGCACCGCCTGCGACCACAGCACCTGGCGGCCCTGCTCCAGCAGCTCGACCGCGCGGCGCGGCTGCCCGGCGGCCAGCGCCCAGGCCGCCGCGTCGCCGGCCAGCCCCGCCACCGACGCCAGTCGCTGCTCCTGCACCTCACGGTCCAGCCCGCGCCAGGCCAGCAGCGGCAACAGCCCCACCGCCGCGACGTACGCCTCGAGCGCCAGCGCGACGTCCCGCTGCTGGCCGGCGGCGGCGGCCCAGCCCCGGGCGGCGCCCATCCGGATCTCGACCGAGCCGACCGACGACCCGACCGCCGAGCGCCACAATCCGATCGCGGCGTCCAGATCCGCCGGGTCCTGGCTGATCATGTGACGCACCTGCAGCGCCCGGGCCAGGACGTTCAACGCCCGCGCCCGGTCCGGGTTGCCCGGCGACAGCCCCGCCAGCGCGGCCCGGCCGACGTCGATGGCGGCGCTGACACCCGCGGGTTCCTTGCCCAACCGGGCCCGGAACAGCATCAGGTTGGCCAGATTGGCCTGATGCCGGGCGCGCCGGTCGGCACCGCCGGCCGACTCGACCGCCGCCCGGGCGTACTGCAGCGCCTCGTCGATATGCCCCAGCGAATCGCCGGTCGCCGCATATCCGAACAGCACCACCGAATGGTTGCCCAGCAACTGCGACCGCAGCGGCGTATCGCCCTTCAGCGTCGCCACCACCTCCCGGCTGACCCGGATCGCCTCCAGCAGATCGCCCGGCGAGCCCTCGCCGCGGAGATGGCGCTGGGCCAGCGCCAGCGCCAGGTTGGCCGCGACGGCCGACCGGTCGAGATGCTCCGCCGGAAGTTCGGCGAGCAGGTCCCGGGCGAGCCGCACCGCCTCCTCGATGTCCGCCGGATGTCCGGTCCGGGCGAACCGGACGGTCAGGGCGGCCGCCAGGCAGGTCCGGCCGGCGAGCCGGTTGGCCGGGTCGGCGTCCGGGGGAACCAGCCGGGCGACGCGCACCGCCTCGTCGAGGTCGGCCAGCCGGCCGAACCGGTTGAAGCTGAGCTGGTACGCGATGGAGGTCTTGATCAGGATCCCCGGCCGCTGCGGATCCTCCGGCTCGCAGCGGGCCAGCGCCTCGGCGGCGTGCCGCACCGCGGCGGTGATGTCCGGCACCCGCCCGGTTGCCTCGAACCGCTTGCTCAAGGCCCAGCAGAGCTGCGCCCGCGCGAGCGGCCAGAGCGGATGGCCGGCCGGCAGCGATTCGACACACGTGCGGGCCACGTCGACCGCCCGGTCCAGCGGCGCCTGCCCGCCGGGCTCCGGGCCGCGCAGCACCAGGAGCTCGCACAGGGCCAGCAACGCGTCCGGGCGCGCGGTGGGATACGGCGGTGCGGCGCCGAGCACCGTACGCAGCAAACTCTCGGCCCGATCGAGGTCGGCGCGCGCACTGTTTTGTTGGTAGCGCTCGAGTAGGCCGATGGCCTGGTTGACCGGATCCTCAGCCGCATCCGCCGCAGGCACCGGTTCAGTACATTCGAGAGGCACGTGACAGTCAACCCGACCGGCCGGCGGACAGGAAGGCGACAATGGAGCGTCCACCTACCTATCGCGAGCGGCACCTGTTGGCGGAGCTGTGCGCGCTGCTGCCGGAGTTGCGCGAGCGCGCCGAGCGGGGCTCGTGGTCCGACGAGCTGGACCAACTGGTCGGCGAGTTGGCGGCCAACGGTTCGGCGGCGGAGGTGTTCCGGCAGCTTGGCCTGGTCCCTCGCGAGCCGGAGGTGATCCGCGGGGGCGAGACTCCGGAGGCACAGCCGGGTCCCGGGATCGACGGCGCGCATCTGGCGGGTCTGGCCGAGGTGAGGTTGGACGGCGACTACCGTTGCCCGGCGTCCCGCTGCACCCGCCGGGAGCGCCGCGACGACCGGGGCCGGGCGCCGGTGTGCGCGCTCGACGACAAGCCGATGGTGTACCGGGCGCAGGCCTAGCGATGTCACCCGGGTGGAGGGGTCCATGATCGAGGCACTGCTGGGCGAGGTCGGCCGGCGGCTGACCGACCGGTGGCTGGTCCGTGCCCTCGGGCCCGGGCTGCTCTGGTGCGCGGTCGCCGCCTACGCCGTGCTGCCCGGCCGCACCGGCGCGTTCGGCCTGCGTGCTGCGGTGCTGGCGGCGGCGTCCACACTCGACACCCTGGGCGACCGCGTCAGCCTGGCCGTGTTGTGCGGCGCCCTCGCGGTGCTCGCCGGCGGCGTGGCAGCCGTGACCGCGCAGGCGGCCGGTGCGGTGCTGCGGTTCGTCTGGCTGGGCCTGTGGCCGGGGCCGGGCCGCCGGATCGCGGCGGCGCTGACGGCCCGCCGGCGGGCCCGTGCCGTCGAGCGGCTCGCCGCCGAGCACCGGGTCCTGCCCGGCGTCTACCTGCCCGACCGGCCCACCTGGATCGGCGACCGGATCCGCGGCACCGACGACCGGGTGGCCGCCCAGTTCGGCCTGCGCCTCGCGCTGATCTGGCCGCGGCTGTGGCTGCTGCTCGCCCCCGAGGCCCGGGCCATGGTCTTCGCGGCCCGGGAGAGGTTCGAACGAGCCGGGACGCTCGCCGGCTGGGCCGTGCTCTACGCCGCGCTGGCGCCGTGGTGGTGGCCCGCCCTCCCGCTCGGCCTCGGGCTCGGCGGCTACGCCTGGTGGCGGGGCCGGTCCAGCGCCGCGCTGTTCGCGGACACCGTGGAGGCCACCGTCGATCTGCACCACCGGAGCCTGGTCACCGCGCTCGGCTTCCCGATCGAGGCGGGCCAGTCGCTGGACGCCAGCACCGCCGACGCCATCAACGACCTGCTGCACAAGGGCGCGAGCGGCTATCCGCAGGAGACCGCGGCCGGGGCGGTCAGCGCCGAGACACCGTACCCGTCGTCGGTCTTGGCCAGCGACAGCCGGGACCGCCAGCAGCCGGCCCCCGCTTCGGTCGACAAGGGCTGAAAGACCACGTTGACCTGGGGCACGCCGCCCGGCCCGGTGCGCACCCCGATGATCGTCACCTGCTCGTACGGGGCGTGGGCGGCGAGCTTGGCGTAGCGGCTGCGCTGGGTCGCGTCGGGTGCCTTCCCGCGCCGCCCCGAGAACGCGGCCTCCCGGTCGTCGCTCGTGAGACTGCAAGTGAAGCCGAAGACCGGGTCGGCTGCCTGCTTCACCTTGGCACCCTTCGGGTTGAGACCGGGGCCGATCTCGACGCTCTTCATCACGCACAGCGGGGTGAGCTTGGGCAGCGTCGGGTCCAGCCACGACAGGATCGGCGGGCTGGGCAGGATGTTCGGCACGTCGGGAACTGTGTAGGTGGGATAGGTCCGTGGGCTGAACGTGAACGGCTCGATCGTGCGCCCAGCCACCGGAGTGTCGCTGCCGCCGCTGCTGCCGCCGTCGGCCAGTCCGACGATCACCCCGATCAAGATCGCGACCGCCGGTACGAGCAGCCCCAGCCAGCCGCGGTTCAACGCCGGCTGGCGGGGCGGCCTGGGCTGGCGGATCGTGCGGCGCGGTGGTGCCGCCGCCGGGGCGTCGTCCGGCTGTGCCGTCCGCACCGGTGGATCCTCCGGCGGCGGGGGCGGCGGGGTGGCCGGGGTCCGGGCGATGGCCGTCTCCAGCGGGCCGATCCACCGCTCGGGCGCGGGACGTTGGGCCGGGTCGGCGCTCAGGCTCCGCCCGGCCAGCCGGCGCAGGTCGCCGCGCAGCCGGGGCCCGGCCGCGGCCGGATCGCGCACCTGCTGGTCACCGGCGAAGAGCCGGACCACCAGCAGACCGAATTTGTACGCGTCCGTGGCCGGCGTGGCCAGCTCCTCGGCCGGCTGCTCGCCGTCCGGGTCGGGCACCTGCCATTCCGGCGTCTCGGCCTGGCCCAGCACCGACTCGCCGTCCAGGCGCATCGCGTCGCAGTCGATGAAATAGCAGCGCGGCCGAGCGGTGGCGCTGAACAGCAGGTTGTGCGGGGAGAAGTCGCCGACGCAGACGCCGAGGCGGTGCAAGGTCGCCAGCGCCTCGCCGGTGTCGCGCAGCACTTCGAGCCGCAACCGGTCGTCGACGTGCAGGCCCCGGGCCCGCAGGTAGTCCTCGCCGTTGAGCAGATACTGCAGCTGGGCCAGCACCGTCGCCGGCCCGCCCGGCAGGTCGAGGCGCACCGTGTACTGTTGCGGGACCCGGGGCATCAGAAAGCCGCGGACCACCCCGCCCTTGCGGACGATCGCCGTCGGCCAGGCGGCCAGCCCCAGCAGGGCCTCCGCGTCCGACCCGGCGCCACCCGCGGCGAGCTGGACGAACCGGCCCAGCGCGGTGACGTCGACGTCGTCCACGAACCGCGGCGCGTACTCCTTGTAGACCAGGCTCGGGTCCTCGGTCAGGGCGAAGACCGTGCCCTGGCCGCCGGAGCCGATCCGGGTCAACGGTCCCAGGTCGGACAGGTTCACCTGCGGCACCGGTGGGTCGGCCATCCGCTGCCCCTACGCCTCGTCCGCCGGGTCGTCGGCGCCGGGCCAGAGGGCCAGCACGGTCCGGTCGTCGTCGTGCGTGCCGGCGGTGAAGTCGAGCAGCCAGGCCAGCTTCGGCATCGGCGGCGGGGTGGCCAGCCCGGCGGCGAAGAGCTCGCCGAGCGCGCCGGTGCCGTCCCCGAGCGGCTCGGCGAAGCCGTCGGTGCCCAGCACCAGGACGTCACCGCGGGCCAGCTCGGCCATCACCGGGGTGAGCTCGCCCGGCACCCGGGGCAGGGCGGAGACGCCGTCCGGGACCAGCTCGTCGGCCGGCCCGGACAGCGGCGCGAACAGCGCAATCCACTCGCCGGCCCGCAGCAGCCAGCCGGTGGAGTCACCGACCCGGACCAGCCAGGCCCGGGCTCGTCCCGGACCGTCCGGCCGGACCAGGGCGACCACCACGGTGCTGGCCAGCAACCGCTCCGCGCGCCGCGGATCGGGCACCGGCTCCGCGTTCCCGGCGGAGGCGTCCGGCTGCGGCGGGGCGAGCTGGCGGGCCGCGTATTCCACCAGGGACCAGCCGGCGCACCGCATCAGGTCGAGCCAGTCCACCTCTTTGCCCGCGTCCAGCACCTGCAGCAGATAGTCGACGACGGTGCGGCACACCATCGTCGCGCCCAGGTGGGACAGCTCGGCACTGGACACCCCGTCGGCGATCACCGCGATCACCGCCCCGCTGCCCGGATGCAGCACCACCGCGCACTCGTCCTGGCGGGGCACGCCCTGGGCCCGGTGCGCGTGGCCGCGCACCGCGGCGCAGCGCACGTGGAAGTGCTCCGACGACCACCCGTCGATGACCGTGTCGGGCCGATACGGCTGGGTCACCGGGGCGCGCACGGCGGCCGGCTCGCCGGGCACGCCGATCACCGGAGGATCCCAGCCGGCCGGGCGAGCCACCTCAGTCCTGTTCCGCACCGGCTTACACGACGTCCATGGCCATCTTGAAGTTGTCCGGCCGTTCGACGATCAGCTCCGCCTCGCCGCCGCCGATCGCCTGCCCGGACTTGATGACGCTCTTGGTCAGCGCGGCGCAGAACTCGGCGATCGCCAGCCCCACCTCGACCCCCGGGGTCGCGACGAAGGCGAACTCCGGCCGGGTCGCCACCTTGAGGATGGTCTCGGCCTTGGCCTCGCCGATGCCGCACGCGATGATGTTGGGCGCGGTGGGGGTCTGCTCCCGATCGGTCAGCTTGGCGTAGGTCGCCTCCCAGTCGCCCGGATCGGTGGGCTGGCCGTCGCTGAGGAAGAACACCGCCGGCCGGTGTACGGCGAAGCCCTCCCGCTTCAACGCCCGCACATCGGCCGGAATGCGGTCCAGCAGCAACGAGAACGCAGCCCCGTACGAGGTGCCGCCGCGCACGGACAGCTGCGGCAGGGCCGAGGTGACCCGCAGGTCCACGAGGGCGGAGTGGACGATCACGTCGTCCGAGAAACCCAGGATCGAGAAGCGCACCTTCGCCGCCGCCATCGGCTCCCGCAGCAGCGCGTCGTGCAGGGAGCGCAGCCCGGCGTTCAGCTCGTCGACCACCGGGGTCATGGACCGCGACTCGTCGGCGACCATGTAGATCGGCAGCACCCGTCCGGACGACTCTGACATCAACCTTCACCACCGTGCTCGCTCGGATGTGGACCGTGCTCGGATGTGGATCAGGCCCGGCGCGGTGCGACCGAAGGTATCAGCGCGCTCACAGTCTATCGAGCACTGTCGCGTTAAAGACCCGGCGATTCCGCCGCGCGCACGTGCTCGGTGAGCTGGCGCAGCAGGCCGCGCAGGGCGGCGGTGTCCGCTGTGGTCAGTGCCATCGCCCGGGAGATCGCGGTCGGCACCGGCCGGGCCCGTTCCCGCAGGTCCTCGCCGGCCTCGGTGAGCACGATGTCGACGCTGCGCTCGTCGTCGCGGCGCCGCTCGCGGCGCACGTAGCCGGCCGTCTCCAGCCGCTTGAGCAGGGGAGTGAGGGTGCCGTAGTCCAGGTGCAGGGCCGCGGCGAGATCCTTGACCGGGCAGCTGCCCCGGCCCCACAGCAGCAGCATGACCAGATACTGCGGGTAGGTCAGGCCGAGGTCGTCGAGCAGCGGCCGGTAGACCGACGTCACCGCGCGCGACGCCGCATAGAGCGCGAAGCACAGCTGGTCGTCGAGCAGCAGCGAGTCGGACACATTCACCTCGGATTTCACCCGGTCGAGGTTAGCATGCGCACACTTAGCTTGTGTACGAGGTAATCGTGTACTAGCTTTCTCGGCAGGCGGCCCCGCCCATCGGGGCCCACGGTGATGGGAGACGGCAATGACCGACGTCGTGCTGGAGCCGGCGGCACGCGAGTTCGCCGAGGCGACCGCGAAGCCGCCGTATCTGTTCGATCTCGGCCCGGTGGCGGGCCGAGAGACCGTCGACGAGGTGCAGGCCGGCCCGGTCGACAAGCCGGAGGCGGAGATCGAGGAGCTGACCGTGCCGGGCGGGCCGTCCGGCAGCGTCGCGGTGCGGATCGTGCGGCCGGTGGGCGCCACCGGCGTGCTGCCGGTGATCCTCTACATCCACGGCGCGGGCTGGGTCTTCGGCAATGCGCACACCCACGACCGGCTGGTCCGCGAGCTGGCCGTGGGCGCCGGCGCCGCCGTGGTCTTCCCGGAGTTCAGCCTCTCCCCGGAGGCGAAGTACCCCACCGCCATCGAGGAGAGCTTCGCGGTGGCCACCTGGATCGCCGCGTCCGGCGCCGAGCACGCCCTCGACCCGGCGCGGATCGCGGTCGCCGGGGACAGCGTCGGCGGCAACATGAGCGCCGCGCTCACCCTGCTGGCCAAGCAGCGCGGCGGGGTCGCCTTCGTCCAGCAGGTGCTCTTCTACCCGGTCACCGACGCCAGCTTCGACACGGGGTCGTACCGGCAGTTCGCCGAGGGCTACTTCCTGCGCCGCGACGCCATGCAGTGGTTCTGGGACCAGTACACGACCGACCCCGCGCAGCGGGCCGAGATCACCGCCTCCCCGCTGCGGGCCAGCCTCGAGCAGCTGGCCGGGCTGCCGCCGGCCCTGGTCATCACGGGGGAGGCCGACGTGCTGCGGGACGAGGGCGAGGCGTACGCCAACAAGCTGCGCCGGGCCGGCGTGCCCGTCACGTCGGTGCGCTACCAGGGCATCATCCACGACTTCGTGATGCTCAACGCCCTGCGCGGCACGCACGCCGCCACGGCCGCGATCGACCAGGCCGTCGCGACGCTGCGCACCGCCCTGCACGACAAGATCTGAGCGGAGCCGCGGATGCCGGCCCGCGCGGGCATCCGCCCGCCCGCGCGGGTCAGCGCTTGAAGCCGATGCCGCCCTGCATGTAGACGTCCTTGTCCTCCGTCACGAGGTCCTCCTCGCCGGGGTGCCAGCGATGCACCGGGACGACCCCCGGCTCGACCAGGTCGAGGCCGGCGAAGAGCGAGACGATCTCGTCGTGGGTGCGGGCGACCACCGGCACGCCGCTGCGGTTGTAGGCGCCGATGGTCTGCCGGCCGTTCGGATCGTTCTCGGTGTTCACCACGGAGATCGCCAGGGCGCTGCCGGG